>ENA-OPVH01000055-OPVH01000055.1-human-gut-metagenome-genome-assembly--contig:-NODE-55-length-88391-cov-3.470952_pt1 | contig 88391 bp, 99 predicted proteins | sample MGYA00241494_ERZ501980 | MGnify/ENA primary metagenome ERZ501980 (study PRJEB25962, sample SAMEA1964914) | human gut metagenome | biome: human gut; feature: human-associated habitat; material: faeces... | reverse complement strand
AGAAGGGTCATTCATTTGAAAGTGCTTTGGATATGTTTGATATCACGGATAAAAACGAAATAAAGTTTTTGAAAGAGTCTATAAATATCTAGTTTGGTTATTGATTTTGTGGTATAAGCAAAAAATGTTTTTGCAAAAGGGAGCGTCTGTGTGATATGCACCCCAAAAGTTGGACACTTTTGGGGTGCATATTTTTTATATTGTTTTTTAGTGCTGTTTATAATACCTTGTTTTTCTAAGATGCTTTATTTTTCTTTAGTTGAATACCGGGGAGAAAAAGCTTTGAAAAATGTGAAATTATTTATATATAAATATGTATATTGATAAAATTTTATCAATCTGCGAAAAAAGCCATGAGCTTTTATTGATAATATGCAAAATTTATTATTGATATTTGTTAAATTTATCAATAGAAATATCAATAACATGGTGCTAGAATATGAATCGCAGAGAAAATAAAATGCACAAAAGAGAATTAATGAAAGGCGGATGTTTTGTATGCTTGAAAGACAAAAAGAAATCGTTGTGGAAGTTGGAAAATACTTGTTTGAAAGAGGTTTTACACAGCTTTCAGGAGGCAATATCAGTGTCAGAGATCCGGAGACAAACCTTGTAGCTATAAAGCCGAGCGGAGTGGCTTACGGTGTTATGAAGCCGGAGGATGTTATCATCGTTGATATTGACGGAAATGTTGTCGAAGGCACCTTGAGTCCGTCTATTGAAACGGGTATGCACACGGGTGTATACAGAAGCAGACCTGACATAAATGCGGTTGTACATTGTCACACCCCGTTTGTTATTGCATGGTCTTTGAAAAATGAACCATATATTCCTACGGTAACAGTAAGCCAATATGTAACAAACGGCGCAATTAAGATTGCCCCGCTTGAGGGAGCCGGCTCACCGGACCTTGCCAAGGCAGCTATAGAGACACTGGGTCCTGATTATGCAATTGGATTAAAGGGTCATGGATTACTTACATGCGGTCCGGATATGAAATGGGCGCTTGAAGCAGCTCTCGTGACGGAAGATGCAGCTAAAATTGCCTGCACATGTAAGGCTATGGGCGGAGAAACATGTTTCTTCGACAAGGAGCTTGGTGAAATGGAGGGCTTTGATGCTCTCGCAAGAATTGCAGGTCTTTAATGGCCTGAACATTGATTTTGTATAAAAGTTTCAGAGCAAATTAGATGAGAGATTTCTCCTGTTTATTTGGTTTTTGTATTTCGTTGTCCGATACACACAATATTTTCAGGAGAAATCTCTTTTTTATTCAATACGTTATATGCAAATGGCAGTAATTCGGAGGAGAGTAAAAATGATTAAAGTAGGACTCGCAACAACAAATGATCCTGCAAATCTTGATAACAAAAATATCATTGCGTTCACCGAGCTTGCTCAAAAAAACGGCTGTGAAGTTGTAATGGGCGAATCGGAGTTCTTTGAGCCTGAAGAGGCAAGGAAGATTGCCGACGGATTTAAAGATTGTGATTTGATTGTTGTCATGGTAAAGGGTTTTACATGGTTTGGTGAATGTATAAATGAATTCACGAAGCTCGGTGTACCTGTTTGCTGTTGGGCTGTACCCGAACCTCAGAGAGAGGGCGTATTATTATTCAATTCTATGACCGGGCTTAACCTTTTTACAAGTGTGGCAAACTCAGGACATGAGGTTCCGGTTGTAAAGTGGTTATACGGAGATGTGAAGGATGCTCTTTTTGTGAAAAGATTTATCACTACCATAGGAGCAATCAGATGTGTTAAAGCAATAAAAGGAAAGAAAATTGCAATTGCCGGAGGCGTCGCAGAGGGATTCGTAAATCTGGAATACAGTAAGGCTAAGGTTGAGAATCGTTTTGACGTAAAAATAGAAGAAGTAGATATTGACAAAATCATTGACTCGGTTCTTGAGATGAAAGACGAAGAAGTTAATGATCTTGCCATGGAAATAAAGAACAGTGCAAGTTCATTTTCGGCGGATGAAAAAAGATTTATAAAATCCTGCAAGCTTATTAAGGTTATAAAAAAATATTTCGAAGAAAATGATTATGCCGGAATGGCTATCGCATGTTGGACACGTTTCCAGGAGAGACTGGATATTTTTCCGTGCATGGCGTATGGATATCTTTGTGATCACGGATATCCTGTTGCCTGTGAGGGAGACCTGTTAGGTCTTATAAGCATGATTATGCTTTCCGCTGCGACTCAGAAAAAATCCGCACTTATGGATATGGTGCAGGTGGACCCGGACTTTAACGGTGTTGTATGGTGGCATTGCGGAATAGGTCTGTTGAGTTATGCCGACGAAAACGGAATGGAAATAAAAGAGTATCCCAGTGCGCCTGATGCACCGAAGGATCCGGGAACGGTCGGAGATTTGGTGTTTAACAAACAAAAGGCGAGCATTTTCCGAGTTGCGGATGACGGAGACAGATTCTTCGCTATGAGTGCTGAGATTGGAAAACAGCGTGACAGGGGACACGACGGCGTAAGGGCATGGTTTACAAACCTTTGCATGGATGGAGATTCTGTAAGTGTTCCGGAAATTTTTAGAAACATTCACTAAAAATGCGCTTCCGCATCATTACGCAATGTCAGGAGGATGTGGGGAGGCAATGCTGATAGAGGCTTGTAAAATATTCGGAATGAAGATAATAAAAAAAGAAAAATATCATGATTATTTATAAATGAACCAGGAGGTTAGAAGTGAAAGCTATAGTTGCATATGGTGCAAAAGATTACAGATTTTGCGAAATAGATACTCCCAAAGCAGGAAAGGGAGAAATACTGATAAAAATTGAGGCAGCCGGAATCTGCGCTTCTGACAGAGCCGTATATATGGGCGGTGATCCGTGGGGCGGTATTGATTCTCCGAGAACACCCGGACATGAATTCGTCGGGATAGTAGTGGAAGTCGGACCCGGTGCGGAGGAAAAAGGCTTTGTTCCGGGAGACAGAGTTACCGCAGAGTGTATCATGCCGTGCGGAAAGTGTTATTACTGTAAACGAGGACTTTATCATCTTTGTGACGATGAAAACGGATTTCTTGAGGGTGGCTTTGCAGAATACATGATTCTTCCTGAGAATTCACTGATTCACAAAGTATCGAAGGATATCCCGGCGGCAGAAGCAGCTCTTTGTGAACCCCTTTCATGCTCTGCATATGCAGTAAACCAGACGGGAATGGGAATGGAAGATACGGTTGTTGTTTCAGGTCTTGGAGCAATAGGAATGGGAATGCTTCAGTTTGCGTTACTCAGAAATCCCAAAAGGGTTATCGGAATAGATACTAATGAAGCTCTTTGTGATATAGCAAAAAAACTCGGAGCAGCAGAGGTCCTGAACCCCGTGAAAGAAAATGTTACAGAAAGAATTATGGAATTAACCGACGGAGTGGGCTGCGACATCTATATGGAGGCAACCGGAAATCCGGCTTCGGTAGTAACGGGGATGGACTGTCTCAGAAAACAGGGAATGCTCTTTATTTACAGTGTTTTTAAGAAAAAAGCAGAAATTGATCTTAATCAGATAAGTGAATTTAAAGAGCTTAGAGTAATAGGAGGACACCTTAGTCCCGGTGCTTTTCCTTATACGATTGAGTGTTTGGAAAAAGGTAAAATCAATGCAAATATCATGGTTACGGATATATTTGACCTGAGCGAAATTGATGAAGCTATGACGGCAAAAAAACCGGACGGTGTTTCAATAAAAACAATTTTAGTACCGTAAGAGAGGAAAATCGTAATGAGAATTTGGATTACTGCACCATTTCAGGATTTTTATCTTGAGGAATTAAAAAAAGATAACGAGGTTTGCTATGAAAATTGGTTTGATACCGGAATTATCCGTGAGGGTAAGGGATTGGCGGATCTTTTAAATGAAAAGAAAATAGAAATATTTGTAACAGAGGAAGATGTTGTTCAAAAGGAAGTTTTTGAGCAGTGCCGGGATCTTAAGATGCTCGTTGTTTGCAGAGCCGGCACTTCCAACATTGACCTTGAAGCAGCAAAGAAAAACGGGGTTATAGTTGTTAACACACCCGGAAGAAATGCCGTAGGCGTTGCCGAAATGGTAGTGGGAATGATGATTAGCATTTCGAGAAATTTCTTCAAGGGCGAAAAAATGATTCGCGACGGAAAATGGACAGAAGATTATTATTTTAAGTCCTTCGGAACCGAGCTTGACGGCAGTGTTGTCGGATTTGTAGGGTTCGGAAACGTTGCAAAGGAAACAGCGAAGCGTCTCGCGGCATTCAATATGAAAATTTTAGCATATGACCCGTATGTTTCGGCAGAAATCATGAAGGAATACAACGCGGAAAAGCTTGAAAATCTTGAAGAACTGATATCAAGAAGTGATTACGTGTCCAATCATTTGCCGGTTACACCTGATACAAGGGGAATGCTTGACAAAGAGCTTCTTTCACATATGAAGAAAACTGCATATTTTGTGAACTCAGCAAGAACAGCAACGACAAACGAAGAGGACGTTCTTAACCTTCTTCGCGAAAACAAAATAGCGGGTGCTGCGTTTGATGTGTACGGAGAGGAGCCTCTCAGCCCGGATAGTGATTATCTGAAGCTTGAAAATGCAGAGCTTCTCCCTCATATCGGAGGATCAACATACAATGCAATTGAGAAGCATTCAAAAATGAGCTTTGAGGCAATAAAAGCATTTAAAGAAAATAAAAAAATTGATAACAGAGTTGTTTAAACCCGGGAGAATAATGTGAAAAAGTATGCGTTAGTTTTTGATGCGGGAACAGGAGCCGGCAGGTGTAATCTCTTTGACCAGACGGGCAAGTTGGTTTCCTATGCTTATCAAGAGTGGGAATATTCTGATGACCCTTCCGCAAATTATAAAGAAGCTATGCTTTTTGATGCGGAGAATTTTAAAAGGATTCTATTTTCACTTTGCCGCAGGGTAATAGCACAGGCGGGAGTATCTGCAGATGAAATTGTTGCCGTGAGTACAACATCTCAAAGAGAAGGTATGGTATGGCTTGACTGTCTCGGAAAAGAAATATATGCCGCACCAAGTGTTGATTTGAGAGGCGAGGCTCTTGCAGACGACCTTTTAGAGAAGGAAAAATTTATAAAAGGGATAACCGGTCTGCCCGTATCGGGAATGTTTGGCCTTGCACGGCTTCTTTGGTATAAAAAATTCAATAAAAAAATCTATGATCAAATTGATACGGTCATGATGATAAGCGATTGGATATGTTATCTGTTATGCGGTGTCAAAATAAGTGAGCCGGCTATTGCATCATCATCACAGCTGTTTGACGTTAAAAACAAAAAATGGTCAAAGGAGCTTTTGAAGGAATTTGATCTTCGAACTGACATGTTTCCAAAAATAGCTGAATTCGGAGAACAGGTCGGCTCGGTATCAAAGGAAGCAGCTCTTGAAACCGGATTAAAAGAAGGAACTCCGGTTATTTGCGGGACGGCTGATTCTCAAGCCGGTCTTGTCGGAATGAACGTGTTGAAGAGCGGAATGGTTGCAGCTGTTGCCGGTACAACAACTCCGGTAATGCGTGTTTTAGATAGGTGCGAGATTGACGACCATGTTTTTACAAATTGCCATGGGTTATCCGGATTATGGCTGCATGAAGGGAATGCCGGAATAACGGGTCTGGCCTTAAGATGGGCAAGAGATTTATTCCATACGGACTACACAAAAATGACAGAGGCAGCAATGCCTGTACCGCCGGGGTGCGACGGTATGAGATGCTTTTCCGGTCATGAAATTGCAGGAAAAAGATCTTCTGATGCATGCTCCGGGTTTGTGTTTCCAACGCCTTGGGTTCTTGAAAACTACGGCTGGGGTCATTTTTGCAGGGCTGTGTACGAGGCAAACTGTTACGCTGTTCGTGCGAACCTTGATGCAATAAAGGCAGAAACCGGAACCCCGTTATATGTGTGTGGCGGACAGACTGTATCTGATTTCTATAACGGCTTGCTGGCCGATATATGTGAAAGAGAAGTTATCACACAAAAGGAAAGTGAAATCACCAGTCTTGGTATTGCCATGGGTGCCTTTTCAGGCGTCGGATTTTATAAGGATGTTCGGGAAGCGGCACAGGAAATGAGCCATACCGGAAAAATATATGAACCCGTGCATGATTATCATGAACATTACGAAGATTGGTTAAAAAGGTATTAACAAAAGGAGATGAAAGAATATGATTACATCATTCACACATTATTTAAAAACAACAATCGAGTTCGGAAACGGAAAACATTACGAAATAAAAAACTTGATTGAAGAGCTGGATGCAAAAAAGGTGCTGCTTGTATGTGATCCTACAGTGTACAGCCTCGGAATAGCCAATGATATTTTATCGGCTATTGACGGAGCAGGGGCTTCGGCAGTTACATTTACGGAGGTTGAGCCGGACCCGAAGGTTAAAACTGTTGATAAGTGCGGAGAGCTTTGCAAGGGTGAGAACTGTGACCTTGTCATTGTTGCCGGAGGCGGAAGTGCTATGGATATAGCAAAGGGCGCAGCAATTTTGGCGACAAACGGAGGAAGCATCCATGACTATCTTGCAGGACGTGGAGAGGATATAAAGGAGCCTGTGAATCCTCCGATTCCTCTTATTGCAATTCCTACAACATCCGGTTCCGGTTCAGAGGTTTCGGAATGCATAGTAATTGTTGATACAAACAATATCAAGGATATTATGTTTAGTCCGATGCTTGCGGCAACGTATGCAGTTATTGATCCGGAATTGACATACAGCGTTCCGAAAAATACAACAATCAATACGGGGCTTGATGTTTTGTCACATGCACTGGAGGCTTTTTCATCAGTTGTGGATGATGCCATATCAGAGCTTATGGCGCTTGAGGCTTTAAGAATTGTTTTCAAAAGCTTACCGTTATGTGTAAATCAAAATGATAAAGAAGCTCGTAACGAAATGGCTTATGCATCACTTCTTGCAGGAGTTGCACAAAGTAAATGCGGATGTGTTATTCCTCATGCTGCGAGCTGCCCTTTGACAGTTTATCATAATGTTCCGCACGGTCTCGGATGCGGAGTCCTTCAGATTCCGACAGTAGAATACAATCGGGACGTATGTGAAGAAAAGTATAAAAGAGTATTAGAGTTTACCGGAGACAACATTTCCGGAAATGCAAATGCAGCAGATGTACTGGTCGGAAAAATCAGAAAGCTGTTTGAGGATATCGGAGTAGAAGAAAAACTGAATCTCGGAAATGTTACAGAGGATGAACTTAAAAAATATGCATCAGACGCTATGATGGATGATGGTGTAAATGTAAATCCAAGGTCAGTCAGCGAAGAAGACCTGATAAAGATTTATAAAATGGTTTTGAAATAATTTGTTTGAAAAAACAAGGAGGAAAAAACATGAATAATTGGACAGAACCACGCCCGTCGATGATTGATTTGGGAAAGAAATCAAAAGTAGCCCTTCTCGCAGGATGCGGAGGGGGAGGAGATATCATGAACACGATTCCGGTTATGAATCTCCTGAAAAAACTCGGTGTAGAAAAATTTGTTTTGGCAGACATCGGCTGCAAATGGTGGGAGTTTAACGGTGAGATGGCTCTCGGTGGAGAAGTTATTGATCTTGACTGGCTGCAGCCATCTGAAAGGCTTAGTGAAAACGTTGCAATCATCAGCAAGGAAACAAAGGTTGTTGGAGGACATGGCAAGGGAGAATATCTGCATGAGTCTCTGATGAAAAATGTTCTGGAAGATACTGTTATTGCTACAATAAGTCTTCGTAAAGGTGTGCCCGGCATCATGCAGGGTTTCAGAGACCTTATTGCAGAATACGGAGCAGACTTGTTTGTTACTGTAGATATCGGCGCAGATGCCTTCTTCACAGGAACAGAAACACAGGTTCAGTCACCGTTGATAGATGCAATCTCTATCCTGTGCGCTTCAGAGCTGGAGATTCCGGGTGTATACGGAGTAAATGCAATCGGCGGCGATGCTGAAATGCCCATGGAGCATATCATAAGGAATATCGGTATTGCTATGCAAAAGGGAGCTTTCATCGGCGGCAACGGCCTTACTCATGAAGACATTAACACCTACGGCGAAATCCTTAAGTGGATTCCGGGTGAAGAGGTAGAAAAGTGGCCATATGAAGCAGCTCAGGGACATTTCGGAACATTTTATTGCAAGAGACTTTGGTCGGTTGAAATGACACCTGCGGCAGCATTCACATTCTTCTTTGATCCTGATATCCTGAGAGAGGTTAATCCTATTGTAAATGCAATAAAGGATACAAAAACCCTGCAAGAGGCAGAAGAAATAATTATGAAGGAATTCAACCTGTTCCCTGAAACAAGACTTCCGGTCATCATAACTGCGCCGACTGCACCGCAGATTCCGGATTAATATTTTCAGACTGATAAAGAATTGCCAGAGGAGGCTATAAAATGGAAAAGAAAAAGAAAGTTTTTACAGGCGTAGTTACTATGCTTGTTATACTGTTTGGATTGTTACGAATTGCAATTTTTACGGGATACCATATGGTCAGTCCCTTCCTTCCTGAAATTGCAAGAAATTTAGACACGACAATTGTTGTTATAGGTCTTGCCCTGTCTATCAGATCCGCAATGGGATTTTTAGGCCCTGTTTGGGGAGGCATCATTGACCTGTTCGGAAAGAAAAATTCACTTTTGATTGCATTGCTTACCTTTGCAGCAAGCTACGCGGCAATTTATTTCTTCCCGAGCTTCCCGTGCTTTGTTGTTGCATTGCCTATTTCATACGCAGCAACACTTACCTTTGACTCGGCGATGTATTCTTATCTGAGTGAAATGATTCCATACGAAGGCAGAGGACGTATGACTGCAGTACTTGAAGCTGCATATGCTCTCGGATTTATGATTGGTTCACCGGTTGCAGGCGTTCTTATGGAAAACTTCGGATGGGCTGTACCATTTGTTTTAATGGCAGCTATCGCAGTAGTTTTTGCATTGATTTTAGGATTCATTCTTCCGAAAGAAGGAGAAAAAAGATTCGGAATTGATGCATCTGTTACTCATGAGCTGGAGGAAGGTACTGAGGAAAAGGGTTCATATTTCCACAGACTTTCACTTGTACTTAAGGATAAAAACGCATTGGCTGCCCTGCTTACCGGTACGCTTCTTATGGGAGGAAACTGGTTCTGCCAGACAATGTACGGAGGCTGGCTCGAAGATAATTTTGATCAAAGCCTGTCTGAAATCGGTTATATTTCCGCAGCGTTTGGCTTTGCAGTATTTGTAGGTTCTCTTCTTTGCCTTATACTCACGGACAAATTGGGTAAAACAAAAGCAATGAAGCTTGGTGCTATTGTTACGATTTGCGGTGGAGTAATAGCAGCTCTTACAAACCAAAGCTCACTTATTATAGGAAGTATCGGTCTTTTCCTTTACTTCGCGTTTGTTGAATTTGCAACAGAGGCTTGTATTTCTCTTTGTACCGATGTAAGAGCGGAGATACGCGGAACGGTTATTGGATCAAGTTTCGGAGCACTTGCAATAGGAAGTACGGTGGGAACAGGTGTTTCGCCTATTCTTTACACGAAGTTTGGATATACACCGTGTATTATCATAGGCACAATTATAGTTGCAGTAGCGTTAGTTGTAATTATTAAAGTTCTTACTCCGGGATTTGCCAGCAAAGAAAACTGATTTTTCATGGAATAACTCCCCTGTGTGGTATTTATGAACGGTAATAGTTGACATTAGTGAAAGATAAATAATATAATGACATGTATAGATGGTACTATTAATAAAACATACAGGGGAATATAGATATGAAAAAGGATATAACAATAACAATCGATGAAGAACTTATTAAGGTAGCGGAGAGATATGAGGCTGAAACGTCAAAAAGCGTCTCACATTTTTTTGAACATGCGGGATACTTGATGCTTGCAAGAACCAGTATCGCATCAGGTGGAAACTTTTCCTTTGAAAAGGGAAAAGGAGCTATCCGCCTTGATGCAATGCCTGCGGCAGGTGAAAGTTTTTACGGAAAAACGGAAACGAATATTTTGCCTAAAGAACCGCTGTCAAATAAGCAAATAGTAAAAGCTTTTGCTGAGTACCTTCACAAGTATCTGGAGGGAGTTACAGATGAATATCACTGGAAGTACGAGGTGGATCCGGAAAGCCACGTCAGTTGGATGACCCCGGAGCTTTACTCGGGAGAAACAGATGATGACTGTAATAGATTTTTGGAATGCTGCGGTGAAGCACTTAACAGGGGAATCGATAACGGTGACAGTCAACTCGTGTTTGAAGCAATCAGATTGTGTATGGATTGGGTAGGCGCCTTTTACGATTTCAGACGCGGTCCGCAAAAGGGAAATGAAACTGTAGTTAAAAAGCTTCTTGAAGAGGGAACCATTGTAGAATTCATGAGAAAAAACAGGGAACACATCCTGTCCGGAAACATTGAATTACTTGATTATTATACATCCGGTTGGGCAATTGTATGGTATGTACTTGACCCTGATGAAATGGTGATTCTCGGCTCAAGAGAGGTATGCGGCCTTAATAAAATTCTCATTGATTTTAAAAAAGACTATAACATTGAAAAATTACCGAGAGAGCTCAACTTTGGACAGTTGGTTTATCGGGATAACAGAAGATTTATTGAGGGAATAAAATACGTTTATACCCCTAAAGGAAAACTTAAGATGTATAAAAAAATACTGAAGATATTAAATATCGTGAAGGACCTTGGGGGCTATACCTGCTGTCACGAAATAGACAGAAAGCTGTTTATGATCGGTCAGTAAATAACGAATTTATTCCGAACCGGTGATTCATCACGGGGGAAGATTATATGAAAGAAAAAAAATCTATTTCAATTATTGTAATATCATTAATCCCAATATGTCTGGCGGTAAATGTTGTCGGCGGGAATCTGGCATCTGCATTGAAAATTCCGCTTTATGTTGATAGCATCGGAACGATTCTTGCCGGCATGTTGTGCGGCCCGGCAATAGGTCTGCTTACCGGAGCTTTAACCGGAGTGGTTTCCGGAATATTTTCGCCTATTATGTTTGCGTATATTCCCGTGACTGCTATTTACGGTCTTACTGCAGGCTTTTTAAGTAAGAAGAAAATGATGGCGGACGTACCGAAGCTTATTGCCAGCGGAATAATCATTGCATTGTTGGGCGTAGCTTTGTCATCGCCTATTACTGCATGGGCATTTGGCGGAATAACAGAGACGGGACAAGGAGTGATTATCACATTCCTTCGTGCAGCCGGCTTTGGGTTGCTTCCTGCGACATTGATCTCATCATTTTGTACGGAGTTTCTTGACAAGCTGCTTTCGTGTGTTGTTTGTTATATCATCATAAAGGGAATGTCAAACAGATACCTTAGCAAATTCCAGTTAGGTGAGATATACATGAAAGAGAAAAAAGAGCAGGATACTCTTTTTGATGACGAAGATGAGGATGATACAATTGAGGAAGCAGTCGAAAATACTGCTGAAGGCACGAACGAAGGTATAGACAAAGACACAGAAGAAAAAGCAGAGTAATAGAGAAAGTACATTGACTAAGGTGAAAAATATGGATAGACAGACCATAGAAGATCAACTGAAAAGACGAGGCGGACTGATAAAAGAGCTTAGTCCTGTTACGAAGTTCTTATTTGTTGTGTGTACAGCTGTTTTATCAATTTTGTACGGAGGACCTGTATTTATTGCGATAATCAGTGCTTCATATCTCATATTATCTTTTTCTGCGCATGTTTTTCATACGTTTTCGAAGGCATATGTTAAAATCTTTGTCTTTTTTGGTTTGATGCTTATTTTGATGAGCTCACTATTTCAAAACTCTGAATCAGAAGTGATTTTTTCCATCGGGAAGATTCCGCTGTATGAGGCAGGATTTTTACGGGGCTGCAAAATGTCCTCTATCATTCTCAGTCTTGCAGGAGGCTTGTTGCTTTTTACTGCAACGACTCCGATTCAGGATCTCATGGCCGTTCTCGGTAAAATGGGTTTGTCGTCAAACGTTGTTTATATCGTTGTTGCGTCATTTCAATCGATTAACGAGCTTTCCGGTAAAATGGGTCAGATTCTTGATGCGCAAAGCTCAAGAGGAATTGAAACAGAGGGCAATTTATTTATACGGATAAAGGCAATTTTACCAATGCTGATAACATTGCTGCTGAGTTCAATGGTAAGTGCAGAAGAAAAAGCAATAGCCCTGGAGGCGAGATGCTTTAACTGCCATTGTAAAAGGACATCATTGAGAGTATATAACACAGACAAAATGGATGTCGTAATTATGACGGGCACAGTTTTTGTAACAGCTGCATTTATTGTTTTAAAGGTCATGTTGAGTAAATAATAAGGAGACATACAATGGAAGTTGTCAGAATGAGCAATCTGTCATACAAATATCCATCTGCAGATGAATACTGCCTTAAAAATATTTCTTTTTCCGTTATGGAAGGTGAGGTTTGTGCGATTGCAGGTCCGAACGGCTGCGGTAAAACAACAATCTGTAACATCATTCGTGGTCTTATCCCTTCGTTTCACGGCGGAGAAATCGAAGGAACAGTTGAAATCTTCGGGAAAAACATAAAGGAAGTCAGCGAAGAAGAAAAAGCAAAAAGAATAGGTTTTGTTTTTCAGAATCCCTTTACGCAAAACAGCGGGATAAAAGAAACCGTTTTTGAAGAAATAGCCTTTGGCCTTGAGAATATTGGCGTAGACCGAGAAGAAATCATTACTAAAGTAATGAATATCATAACCTTGCTCGGAATCGAAGACTTTATGTTCAAGCATCCTCTTGAATTGTCCGGTGGACAGCGCCAGAGAGTTGCTTTAGCTTCCATTATTGTGCAGGACCCGGATATTATTGTTATAGATGAGCCTACGTCTCAGCTTGATCCAAAGGGAACAGAAGAAGTTTTTGAAATAATCAAATATTTGAATTTACAGAAGAAAACGATAGTTTTAGTTGAGCACAAGATGGATTTGATAGCTGAGTATGCCGATCATGTTGTTTACCTTGATGAAGGGTCTGTACTATTGGATGGCTCACCGGATGAAGTGCTGTCAAATGAAATTCTTTATGAAAAAAACCTTGATATGCCCCAAGTTGCCAATCTGGGCTTTCAGGCAAGAAGTAAAGGGCTTTTTGTAGAAGAAATTCCGACGACAGTGGATAAGGCATTGAAAACGTTTATAAAGTCTAAGGAAAAAGCCAAAGACAGAGGTGACGATTATGGCATATCTTGAAATGAAGGATGTATTTTTTGAGTATCCCAGCGGTCATCTTGCTGTTGAAGGTGTAAATATTTCTGCGGATTTAGGTGAAAAAATAGCTATCATAGGCGAAAACGGAGCGGGAAAAACAACGACCGCAAAGCTTATGAACGGCCTTCTCAAGCCAACGAAAGGTGAAGTGCTCATAGACGGTATATCAACGAAAAACAAAACAACTGCCACAATCGCACGAAAGGTTGCTTATGTGTTTCAAAATCCCGATGACCAGATTTTTAATCAGGAAGTTTTGACAGAAATTTCTTATACCCCAAAGTATTTTAAGGTTGATGAAGAAACAATAAACAAGAGACTGAAAAAAGCAGTTAAAATGACCGGCCTTAAGCCATATGTTAATGAAAATCCTTACAATCTTTCCTATGCGTACAGAAAGTTTGTAACCATAGCTGCCGCAATTGCCGCAGACCCGGATGTCTTTGTTTTTGATGAGCCGACTGCATGCCAGGACAGGAGGGGAATAAGTCTTTTATCAGACATTATCAATAGGCTTTCCTCAGAAGGGAAGCTTGTGATTACAATTACACATGATATGGAATTTGTTTCGGAAAATTTCGACAGGACCATATGTATGGCTGAAAAGCATATTTTAATGGATGATAAAACAGAGGCAATAATTACAAATGACGCCGTCATGGAGCAGGCCGCATTGAAAAAACCGCAGGTTTCATTCCTGGCATCTGAAATGGGGTTTAAAGGAATTATTACAAGTGAGGCTTTTCTCAAAGCTCTTACTGAAAAAACAAATTAAATTTTAATTGCAAAAGATAAAGTCACAAACGGTCATAAAGTTCAAATAAAATGAACTTTATGACCGCTTATTTTGCCTGCAAAGCTTACGGAAAACCGCCTGTGATAGCTTTTTATAGTTATAGTGGCACCGTGGGGAGTTATTGGTCTTATTTGTATGGATTATGTAGAAAAAACGGACTATATGTTCCATAACGTCTATAAAATACTTACAAAAAAACAGAAAAAGGAACAATAAGTACGTGGAATTTTCTTTGGACTTACTTTACAATTTTTTCTGGAGGTGATAGAAGATGATTGATTTTATCATCATTGCAGAAAACCTGAGAAAACACAGAAAATTGGCAGGGTATACTCAGGAGCAAATTGCTGAAAAAGTAGATGTTTCAGTGGGCTATATAAGTAAGCTTGAAACAGCGTCAAAGTCTCCGTCTCTCAGTCTTCTCAACAGATTTTCAAATATCTACGGGGTTGATATGTCGGTTTTTATCACGGGAGTGGATCCTGCCATTGAGAGCTACCGTATTCCGGAGCTTTACGGTATCGTAAAAAATTTTGAACCCGAAACGAAGCTTCTTGTTATCAATGCGGCGTTGAGCTTTATAGAATTTGACGCGGCACTGAAAAACTCAAGAGAAGAAGAAAAGGCTTGAAAAAGTCAAGACTAAATTGCAAAAATTCATAAAAAAATTCAAGTAAGACACGCGACGCCTTCCTGGAAAACGGCTTCTGCGGTCCGGAAGCCCAGTATTTCACGGGGATAGTTATTGATCCAGTCTTCGACCTTTTGGATCGCTTTCGCTGTGACTTTCCGGAAGTCTGTTCCTTTCGGGAACCAACGGCGGATCATTCTATTCACATTTTCGTTTGATCCTCTTTCGTATGACGAATAGGGGTGACAATAGTATATCTTTGTCCTGTTGCCTTTGCGGCGACAGGACTTTTCCATTCCGGCACAGTCAGCGAATTCGGAACCGTTATCGACAGTGATCGTTCGAAAGATTTTGCTGAAATTTGCGCCGTATTCACGTTCAAGGCTATCCAGGACGCGGACCACGCTTCGGGCGGTCTGGTCGCGCATAGGACGAATGATTTCCCGTCTGGACTTTCTTTCGGTCAGAACCAGAAGGGTTTTCTTTGTTTTCTTCTTGCCTTCGACACAGTCCATTTCCCAGTCACCAACGACCGCGCGATCGTCGATTTCTTTCGGGCGGTTTTCGATACTGGTTCCAGCCGGCGGCCGCTTCGCCCTCTTGACTTTGTTATACGGGCGTTTCTTTTGGCCTTTGACAGGAAGGTTCTTGTTCGTGACAGTCAAAAAGACGCCCTTGTCGATATAAGAATACAAGGTCGATTCACAGATCGACGTTTTGAATTCAAGGCCCTGTTCCTTAATTTCACCCAAGACGGCGGCCGGCGAATAACCGTCTTCGGCGATTTTCTTTTCGATATGCTGGGCCAGTTCGTGGTCGTTCCCGATTTTCAAGTCCGGACCTTTTGCGGCCAGGTGTTCACGGTAAGCCGCTTCGGCCATTTCCGGACTGTATCTTTCTTCTTCGGTCAGGTCGGAATTCGTATGAATATAACGGCCACGCTTGATTTCGTTGTAGATCGTTTTCAGGTGAACGCCGATTTCGTCAGCGATTTCCTGTTTGTGGCGCTTGTCCTTTAACATTGTTTCTATTTTCAGCCTGTCAGTCCAGGACAGGTGTTTGAATCTGCGCTTTTTCATTTTGATTCCTCCTGATATGCAAAAAAGCCCCGTCCGTTCATGGACAGGGCTTTCGTTTTATTGTTTGGTTGTGCGGGCGATATATTCGACCAGTGCTTCTTTGATAAAAGCGTTTACACTCATACCGGCCGCGCTGGCGGCTTGAACGATCTTTTCTCTGTCGCCTTTTGGAACTGTTATTTCGATTCGGTCATAGGATTTCTTTCGGAAGCGTTTGTTCGCTTCAATTTGCGCTTGTGCCATAGTGTAGTCACCTCTTTCTGTCGAATATTATATAATACCGGTATTATATTGTCAAGGGGGGAACAAAAAAATAAAAGACCCTGGCGGTTCAAAGGTTCGCCAGTGGTCCGTTGTGTTATTCGCAGTCTTCGGACAGTAACCAGTCGACGGTTACGTCCAGGATTTCAGCTATTATCATAAGTTCATAGTCGGCGACGAAGCGCGTTCCGATTTCGATTCTGCTGACGCTGTCGCGCTCCATAGTGATTCCGGCTATTTGTAGTTTGGCGGCGAAGTCGGCCTGTGACAGCCGCTTCTTCAATCGTGCTTCGCGGATTCTGTTTCCGCTGATGTTCTTCCGGCCTTTATAGTCATAGATTTTCAAGTTGTGACCTCCTTCCCGAAAATTTTGTGTTAATGTTCAGCGTCATTCTTGTTTTTAACACATTTTTCACGTATAATTGTGTTAAAGGTCAGAACCTTATAAAGTTTACAAGTAGGAAGGGGGGATATAATGCGAATAGTCGCTATTATATTCGGAATCCTGGCCGCGATTGTCGATCTGATCCTGGTGATTGTGTCGATCGCGGTTCCGGAAGTATCATTGTGGGGCTGGATCGTCGTCTTGACCATTGTCACCGTTGGGCTTTTTTTCAGTGCGAACAAGGTCAAGAAGCAGAAGGAAGCCAGACAGGCGGCACAAGTGGCCAGAAACACGCCGTTCATGGAAGAAACCGCGATTTCAGCGATCGCACAGGGCGAACTTCCTGTTGTAACGGGGACGCCGGTTCTTTTGGAAGAAGGCGAAGTCGCCCATTATTACGCGCCGGCGACGAAGATCGTCACGAAGAACAAGGCTGTCGGCCGAACCGGAAGCGGTGCTGGCGTCCGTGTCCGCGTTGCGAAGGGCGTGTCGGTAAGCACTGGCGGCGGTTCCAGTCGGACGGTTTACGGCGAAGTGACAGAAACCTATTCAGGCGCTATCGTTTTAACGAATAGGCGGATCGTCTTCATTCATAACCAGGCCGGTTTCGAATGTAAGATTTCAGCATTGACAGCGGTGACACCTGTCGACGGCTCTGTCGTCGTACAGGCCGGATCGAAGACATATCAGTTTTCAGTCGCGCGACAGGACCTTTTCGTGTCGGCTCTTTCAATGGTCACCGGAAAATAAAAAAAGGCGGTCAGGGAATGTCCCTGGCCGCTTTCCTTTTGCCGTTATGTTTTTTTCAGGTTTGCCGCATTGACGGCCGCTGTGACTGTCTTTCCGATACCAATGACCACACGGTCGCCGTCGGCTTCGATCACGTCATATTTGTCATAGTAGGTCTTGAAGGCTTTCCCTGTGTAGGTGACAGCTTTCAGGACCTTTACTTTGTCGCCTTTTTTGAAGGACTGGGCGGCCTGGGTGTCTGGCGGAATTTTGATTTTCTGGCCGACGCGGATCAGGTTTGCGTTTGCGATCCCGTTATAGGCCGCGATCTTCTGATAGGTCGTCCCGTACTTCTGGGCGATCTTCGACAGTGTTTCGCCAGCTTTGACAGAGTGGATCACTTCGCCAGTGGCCGGTTTATTCTCTGCCGGCTTTTGGGCACTGGCGCCCAGGCGGCGGTTGACTTCGGCCGCGATTTCACCGTGGCGGTTATACAGGTAGTCGCCAGGACAAGCCTTGTTTGCATAATCGCGGTGAACGGTCATATTGCACCCGTTCAGGTGATTCATACGGTCCTTTTTGTTGGTGGACCACACAAGGCGTTTGATCCCGTTTCGCTTGCAGATGTCAGTCACCAGGTCAAGAAGCGCGGCGAACGCCTTTTCATTGACTGCGTAAGGGTGCTTTGTATCGGACGCGACTTCGATTGTGATCGCTCTGTTATCGTTGGACGCGGAAGAACTACACCAGGAACGGTCCTTTTCTTCCACATACATTCCGATTTTGCCGTCGTAGCCGATCCCATAGTTTGAAGACGCCTGTCTGGAAGTGGGCGCGAAGATATTCCCCAGGGTTTCGACCGAACACTGGCCGACGACACAGTGGATCGTGATTGTGTCGATCTTGTGGTTTCTGGGGCTGTTCTTGTTCGGGGAAATGCGTGTATAGTTTACAAGTTTGCTGTTACTCATTTTCGTTCCCTCCATTTCCGGCCATGAAGCCGATCTGGGCCTTTCCGGCGTTGGTTGCTTCCGGCTCCGATACGTTTTCCACATTTTCCACGGAACCGGTGTTCAAAATAGCAACGAACTTCGTGAAGGCCTCCTTGATGTATTTACAGGACGCAAGCAGAACGGCGCCAATGATAACAAGATCGGCGAAAATGTCCGTGTATTCGTCAGGAATAGTCCAGCCGACTTCGTTTGCAAAAATCGGAAGTGCAGTAATAGCCGTACACAGAAGCGTCAGGCCAACGACGAAAACAAGGATTTTCAAGCCGCTTGCGATCAGCTTTTCGCGGTCGAAGCCTTCCTTCCTGATTTTGATGTTATACCACAGGGAAAAGGCGACGTTTGCCAGGTATGCGCACAGAAAGATCAGCATAGCCCAGCCGATATTTGTCAGGTTTTCAAGTAATGCATTAAACACGTTTATACCTCCTTCGTGTCATTGTAGATTTCAGGACCATATAATTTCCGAAGTTTGATCCGGTTTTCGGCCTTCGCTTTGCTGAAATAAAAGCCGGTCGCGGTGGCCAGTTCGCCGAAGACCGAAGGGATCAAATACGCCAGGGGCGCGGTGTCGCTTGTTTTCCATACAACGGCCATAGTAAAAGCCGACACGACAAGCGTGACGGCTCCGACTATGGTTATATGATTTTGGAAAACTCGCGTTTCTTCTTGCGCGTTTTCACCGGCTTTCCAGGTCCTCTATACGGTGATTCGCGACCTTGATTTTTTCTTCAATAACGGCCGTCTGTTCTTCCAGTTTGAAGGTTCGTTCCACGACGGAATTGTGTTTGTCGACCTTCTTTTCAAGAAGTTCCAGACGGTAGGCAATAAGGGCGGAACTTTTTCGGTTTGCGAAGTAGGTTCCGGCCAGTGTACCGATCAGCGACAGAATGCCGACAATGATTCCTTCGGTCATTTTGTCACCTCCGTCCAGCCATAGACGCCAGGCTCCCAGACGTTCGCGTCAATGTTAGATGTCCAGTGTTTCCCGTTGTGAGACACTTTGTCGCCGCTGTTATAGGCGTCATGGGCGCCGATCGGCTGGGACCAGGCCGGCCATTCTTCCGTCGGATCACCGATTTTCTTCCAAAGAGAAGCGGTGGCGTCAGGCGTCCAGTCGGCTTGTGAAGTGTGGGCCTGAACACAGCGGAAAAGTTCACCGTTATACTGGCGGATATTGCCGACAGCATACGCCACAGGATAGGTCCAGGGGGCGAACTGGCTGACGTTTTCCGTTGCGGTTGTGTCGTCGATCTGGCCGGCTTCGGCCAAAGTGACGAAGGCGATCGAAGTCGCGCGCAAGGCGGCATTGACAGGATTTTGTTCTTCCTGGGCCTTTGCCTGGGCCATGCTCACGCTTTCGCATTGTGTAGGATCAAACATTTCGAATTCCTCCTTTCGTTTAGGCGAAACGGATCGTCGCCTGGGTGATTTCGATTTCATGGGTTCCCTTCGTGATATAGAAGCGATAGCCCAGACCATAGCCTTTCGCGGCGGTCGTATTCGTGAAGACGTGGACAAGTCTGTTCGCCTTGTCGGTGATGTCTACCCACACCGGCGAAGTGTCGAACGGGTTGTTCGTGACTTCCAGGTGAAGGGTGGCGTCTGCCGGAATCGTCGCCGGATAAAGGGAAACAAAGACCTTCTGAACCAGGGCGTCTGTATTGAACGCACGCGCCGCCGCGATACGGCTGACGGTGCGGCTGAGCGTGATCTTTCGCGTTGCGCTTCCGCCGGCGCTGTCTGTGGCCGTGATCGTCAGGACGTGGGTTCCGGAAAGAAGCGGAAGCCATACACTGGACAGGTCGACGGTATTCTGGGCGCCGCTGGTCGCGGTATAGGTGCGAAGCGCGATCGTCTGGGTTCCGTTGGTCAGTTTTTCCGTGACCGTGATCGTCTGGGTGGCCGCCTGGGCGTCTGTGACCGTGTACTGGTATGTAAACGGCGCCGTTTTCGCTCCCAGGTTTTGATCCGAACCGCTGATCACGGGCGGCGTGTTGTAAGAAATGGTTTTCGCCGATCCGGTACAATAACCGGATTCAAGGCCGTTCGCGTCGACTGCCTTCACGCGCGCCGTGTAAGTTGTGCCGGACGTCGGAACTGTGTCGGTGAAGGTCTTCGCCGTGGTGATCCCTAACTGGACATAAGCGCCGGAATCAATCTTCCTTTCCCAGACGTAGGAAATGGCGTCGCCCTCCGGATCGGTAGAACCGCCCGTCGAAAGGACCAGGCTGTTTCCGGCTTGCGGTGTGCCGTAGGAAATAGAAGAAGGATCAGACGGCGGCTGGTTCCACTGTAAGATATAGGCCCCGTCGGTGTCTGTTGAATCGGATACCAGATTCCAAGATTCCAAATACAAAGCCGGCCGAACGCCACCGTAGCCAATGCACGCGCCGTCGTAGTTCAGACTGCCGTCCGCGTAGACATTGCGCGCATAGATCGCGCCGCTGGCGTACGGGGTTCTAAGCCACCAATACCAATAAGAAGACGCGTTCAGGCTGGAATTTGTATATTCCGAATTGCTGACGGCTTCGGCGGTCGGGTAGCACTGGCGGCGCGCGGCGCTGGAAAAGTAGGACCACAAGGTCCCTTCGGCCACGCTGTTTTCGTTGGACAGGCCGACTTCGGTATTCGACAGAAGAAAGACTTTTCGGGTGATGTCTTCATAACCGCCGCCGTCGGTGACGGTATTCTTTGCGACACGGATCACGGCGTCCAGGATAGCCTTTCGGAAGTCCGATTCGAAGTTGGACAGGAATCCGGCTTCTGTGTCGTATTCGTTGTAGTTGCTCCACACGTTGTCGTTGTTCGGCGGTGCGTCGTAGCTGTGACGCGCGGAATACCAGGACGCGGCCTGGCTGTTCAACCACTGGTCAATATTAGACTGGGAATAGCGGTTGTTTCCGTAGCTTCGGCGGTCACCGTTCGTGTTCGAAGGCTCCTTCGCGTCGAAGCATTTCAGAGTGATCATTTTCTCGGTCACCAGGCCCGTTCGGCCGTTGGCTGTGTCCTGGGTTCCCACGATCCACCTGATCACTTTCCCGTTGTATTTCGTGTTCGTCGACTTGACAACGCTTCCAACGGGCAAAGCGGATAGTAATTTTGCCATAGGTTAATCCCTCCAATTCATTCTTGAACAGGTTGAAGAACAGGTCGTCCGTCTTCCTGATCAAGTGGTAACTGTTGCCGTGTTCGGCGTGGCCGGTCCACGAAGAATAGGATTGAAGAATCGTTTCGAAGTCGATCCGACCTTCGTCCAGAAGGTGGCGGTATTTCTTCAATTTCCTTCGGATTCGGTTCTTGCTTTCACGGCGGACTTTTCTGACGACCTTTCCTGTGTCGGTCAGATAGGTCCTAAATCCCAGGAAGTCGATTCCCTGGGTTAAGGGGAAAATGGCCGTCTTTTGATTCAATTCCAGTCCTAAAGGGACCAGATACTTCTTGATTTCTTCCAGACAATAACGAAGATAGTCCTTGTCGGGGTGAATCAAATAGAAGTCGTCCATGTAGCGGCCGTACATTTTGATTCCCAGACGTTCCTTGATCATGTGATCCATTCCGGACAGGTACAGAACGGCGAACCACTGTGAAGTATGGTTTCCGATCGGGATTCCTGGTCCTTCGGTGGAATCTATGATCATATCCAGAAGCCACAAGACGTCGCGGTCTTTGATAAGCCGGCGAAGCTGTTCTTTCAGAACGTCGTGATTGATACTGTAAAAATACTTTCGAATATCGCATTTCAGGACCCAGCCGTCCGCCCCGTTCTGTCGGTAGTACCTCGACATGAAATATTTCAGGCGGTCAAGTCCGAAGTGCGTTCCTTTGCCTTTCTGGCTTGCGTAGTTGTCGTATATGAAAGTTTTCGAAAGGTACGGTTCCAGGACATTATCGCAAAGACTGTGCTGAACGATTTTGTCGCGGAAGCTGTTATACATGATCAGCCGTTCCTTCGGTTCTTTCACAATGAAGCAGTTATAAGGCGACAGGCGGTATTTGTGGGCTGATAACATGAAATGAACGAACATAAGGTTTTCAAGGACGTTCACTTCGTATTTGCAGACCGCATATTTCCACCGTTTACCTTTGCGCGCTTCTGTATACGATTGATATAGACTGTTAAAGTCGATCACCTTCGCGAAGTCAGAAAGATTCAATGTCTGGTCTTCGCTCAAAATAAAAATCCTCCTTGACGCTTACAGTCCGGCCGTCACAGTAGGAAGGCCATTCGTCGTCAATCTTGTGTTTACCGTGGCCTTTCCGGCACTTCGGAAGGAAATGACCTCCTTTGTTGGGGTACTCTGTTTTCAGGTTCTTCGCCTTACTCGGTCGCGTTTTCCACCAAATCCGGCCGAACGCCATTGTTGCCATTGTACGCGTTGTTGTTGTTCAGACTGCCGTCCGTGTTGACATTGCGCGCATTGTTCGCGTTGCTGGCGTTCGGGGTAACAGGTCATTCCCTAAATATCATTACACGCTTTCCGGTATAGGGTCCGACGGGGCGATCGCTTCGGCGGTGTCCTGTTCGGCCTTGTACCATTTTGCGGTCATGAACTTAACGTCCAGGGTCAACTTCGTCCAATAGTCAAAGGTGTCCTTGTCGATATAGCTTCGCTTCTTCGATAATTCGATCATGTGAAGCAGTTTCTTGCACTCGGTCAAGGCGGCCCTTTGTAGACGAAGCCGTTCTGTCCGGTCCGCTTCTGTGCGGATCGGAAATATTTCGTTTGCTTCCAGTAAGCCGTCGTATATGGCCATGACGTGGCCCTGAATCTTGTTTGTGATCGAAAAACGAACGCGCTTTGGAAAGCGTTTCGCGTTGTCGGTCAGGTCCAGGGTGTAGTCGATCAGCTTTTCGGCCACCGGAAGAACGTGAAGCGGGCTGTCATTTTTATTCGAAGTCCGCTGGTAGTTTCTTCTTGTTCCCATAGATACACCTTCGCTTTCGGATATTTTCGACGGTTTCCGGATCGCCGGAATAGTCGAAGCCATAATCACGAAGGACGACGGTTTCTTCCTGTCCTTCGTAGGTTACGCCACACAGGACCACGCTGTCGCCCTCACAGTGGCCACAGACGGGCCGAATTTCCGTGAATAGGTTCGATATAAGGCAAGACGTTTCCGACGGTGTGGCGCCGATTCTGGTCATAAATAAAGACGGTTCAGGGATTGATCCAGAATACCTTCCGGAATTCCTGTTCCGTCGTAGCCTTTCCAGTATTGAAGCTGTGCAGGAACGAAAGTGTGTGTGACGGTTGTTCCGGTGAATCCGGTGTTCAACTGTTCAAGGATCGACTGAATGTCGTTGTCCTGGCGTCGCTGAACCTGTTCCGTGGTTTCGCCGGTCGTTTCGTTGATCGTTGTCGCGGCCTGGGTATGAAGCACAGGCGCGGCGTATGCGGTCATTTGTGCGGTTGTTACAAAGGAACCGACGCCCACCTGGACAGACACGGCCGCCGCTTCCTGGTTGGTGATAAAGACGGCCAGGTCGTGAATGTGGACCGTGTCGGCGTCCTCTTCAAAGGTTGTCGCCGGAAGGACGTTGTCGCTGTCTTCGCCGTCAAGCCAGCCATAACAGAAAAGAATTTCGTTTCCGCTGATGTCCAAGCCGAAGACACCGATTTCCCTGATCCAGACATTCGATTCCAGACCTTCGTTCGTTACCTGTACCGGAATTTGCATGATCGAAGGCGAACCTTCGACCAGTTCCTTTTCGGACAGGTTGGCGCTGACGTTTTCCGTGTTTACAAGATCGGTCAATGTGTTCGGGCTGACCTGGGCGACGCCGCTTCCGGCGGCCGCGCGTGTCAGTATCAATTTTTGTCCGGACGCGATAAGGGCCGTTAGGGCTTCGCTTCCGCCGTCCGTGACAATGGACTTGAATTTTGCCATTCGTTTTTCCTCCTTACGTTGCCGGCGTGTATTTGTGCCGGTTCATTGTAGCCATAGCGGAACAGGCGGCCGTTTTGGCCGGTTGGTCGTCTTGCGGAATATCCGTCCGCAAGCGAAGAACCAGATTCGCCGGAATCATTTGTCCCAGGGTCGCCGCCAGGGCGTCGCGTTGGGCGTAGCCTTCCAGGCGGATTCTGATATATAGATCATAGGCGTTTTCGTTTAGGGTGACTGTGAAGTCTTCGCTGACCGTTGCAAGGTATTTCAAAAGGGTCCTGTAAGTATAGGGAAGCTGATCCAGGTACTTAATCAGGATTCGGTCGCGGCGGTCCTGTAATGTGTCCCCAGGCTCCACAGAAAGCCCCAGAATCTTTTCCCAGCGTTCGCACCCATATTCGGACAGGGACACCAGAAAGAAGTCGTCAGCGGCCGATTTTACGTCACTGACGACCTTTTCAAATTCAGGTTGTTCCGCGTTGGCGATCTGCTGAAATTCGATCAGTTCTTGCAGACAGCGCGGCCAGTATTCTTTAAGAACCATTTGTCACCACCCCCAGAACCGGAATCGCATTTGAAGCCAGGGAAATATTTTGTGTTCCGCCGTTGATTTTGGTTCCGGTGATGTCGATCACGCCTTCGACATTCAGGACCTTCGTTTCGATCTGGCTGACGCGGACGACAAGGTTTTCTTGTTCGTCCCAGGTTTTGGCCAGGCTGTCAAAGTAGTCCTGGATAGCCTTCTTCACAGACGTTTCGACGGTCGACCAGGTGGCCGAACCGGAAAAAGTCAACGTGAAAGACACGTTGATCGTGGTTCCGGTCACACCTTCGACCGTGACGACGTGTCCGATCGGGGCGATACCGTCACCGACGCCCTGGTTTTGAACCGGATCGACGGCTGTTTGAACACTGTTGACAAGGTCAGAAGAAGGGATTCCCCAGTCGCTATTTACAAAGACGATCTTCACGGTTCCGCCGCCATTCCATACAGGGAACACTTTAACGGCGCCGACACCTTGAAGAAGTTCGACCTTTGTTTTATAGTCGGCTTTGTTTCCGCCGTATGCCTGGGCCTGTAAGCTGTCCATATAGCGGTCAAGAAGGTCTTCGTCGCTTTCTTCGTCTTCACCGTTGATCAGAATGTCCGCAAGCCTGGCCGCACCCAGTCCTTCCACGTAGTCGATCGGGAAAAGGTTCCCCTGGTACTGGTTGCCGGCCGCGCCTGGCGTTTCACACAGAAGGCGAAACTGTCCGGTTGCGATCTTTTCGGTGACGGTATAGTTCAGATTGTCACCGGAAAAACGCGTTCCGATCGGCACGTCCATAGCGGCGCCGTTTCCGTCCTCAAAATAGCCTTTTCGGATTGCGGCGGTTGCCGGTGTTCGGAAGATACTTCTTTCGCGGACTTTCTTTGTCAGGTCGTCGCCGGATTCCGTATCAGGAAAAGCGCGGTCCATAAGGTAGGCCAGTTCTATATACATGATCGCCAGTTCGGCCGCCGCCGGCGCTATGGCGTCATATACAACGGAACCTTCGCGTTTGTCGATAGAAGAAGACACGCGGTCCAGACAGCGGTCCATAATGTTTTCGAAGGTCATATCCTCATACATTCGCGTTCACCTCGCTTTCAATAGGTATTTCGCCGAAGATAGTTTCGGCCGTGAACTTCACGGAAGCGGTTCTTTTGTCAATCTGGGCCACTTCGAAGTCTGTGACGTCGGTGATCCGGCTGTCTGCCAGAAGGGCTTCGCGAATTACACGTTTTATTTCACTTGCAAACACTTGATAACTTTTCCCGACAACGGCGTTCAGTTCAATTCCGTAATTCCAGGAATAGATCAGGTATTCGAAGCGTTCTGTTTGCAGTATTTTGTAAATGGCCTGTTTCATGGCTTCCGTTTCATCACAGAAGCCACCGACGCGGCCGGCGTCGAAGTCGATTTTGAATGTTCTTGTCGGCGCTTCGGCGGCGGTTTGAACCTCCACGTCTTCGCCGATCGTTACGTTTAACGCGTTCGGTATCATAAAATCACACCCTTCCCAGGACAAGGAACGCCTGTCCGCCAGCATTTCGCAGAAGGACCACTTTGTCACCGACGGCCAGGCCGTAATAATATTCGGACTTTGCGTCAGTGTTGGTCTGGTAGTTACCTTTCAAGGTGTGGGAATGTGCCGCGAAGGACGCGTCGCCGCTTCCGCCTGACTTTTCTTCGGTGGAAGGGCTACCCTTGACGCCGGTGTGGTAGTGGGTAGGATAGAAGCCGGCCTGGAATTCCTTCATAACCACAATAGCGTCGCCGGATATGTCGAACCGGTTGTCGACGCGGATCGTCAAGGGCGACGTCTTCGTCACGGAACCAAACAGAAAAGCCGTAGGCATACCGGCGTCGTTGGTCGCTTGTGCGACTTGTTTCATAGTTTCAAGAAGTCCCATATTACACCACCTTTAATTTCAAGGACATTGTTTCTTTCAAAAGGTCGTGCGTGGCTTCTTCGACTATGAAGAAGGATTTCACACCCACGGCGCCGATCCCGATATACAAGGCGCGACCGGCTCTGACTGACAGGTCCGCGATTGCGCTGACGCTGAAAGACCGCTTCGGTCTGTTGTATAATTCCAGCATTTGTCCGCCGCGTTTCTTGATCTGGGCTTCGTTCATGTCTTCGTCAACCACTTCGTAGTCTTGCAGAATACCCCACAAGGTCATATTTTTAGAATCCTGGAAGATATAAACGTCACGTTTTCCGGTTTTCTTGTTGTCCTTGACCAGTTTGATCTTGTTGTAGGCTTCGGAATCAATTTCTGATTCGTAGGTGAAGCCGGTCGCCAGACTGCCGTCGCCGACAAAAAGGTCCAGCTTCGCCGTTTCGACGTCTGTCAAGGTCAGTTTCCCGAAGTTATCCCACAGGACGAACATTTTCCCTGTATTGATCAGGGTGTAGTCGATAGCCTTCAAGACAATGTCGAAAAGCGTCTGGCCGTCTTCAATCATAGACGGGATAGAATATCCGGTGTTTGCCAGGCTTCCGGTTTTCAATTTGAAGTCTTCGGCGATCTGCTTCAATACCTGATCCGCACGTTTCCCCTTGAAAACATAGGTGTCCTTGTTTTTCTTCAAATACCAGGTCTGATCGTAAGCCGTGATCTGAACCTGTTCCTTTTCGTTCTGGCTGATTTTTACGACGTAGCCATAAAACAGTCCGGTCTTATCGTCTAACAGGGTGACGATTCCGCCGTGGCTCCACTGTATTTCGTCGTTGACAATAGCGGTCAGTTCCAGGGAAGCGGGGGAACCGGACCGTTTTGTCGACCATTTCGCGCCACTGACAAGCGTCGTTATATCGAACGCCGCGCCAGTGACGTTATTCTGGTATTGAATACGAATGGCCATTATGGAATTGTGAAAACCTGGCCAGGGTAGATCAGATTCGGGTTCTTTCCGATCGTCCCCTTGTTGGCGTTATAGATTTTTGTATAGTCGCTTCCCTTGCCATAGAATTTCTTCGCGATATTCCACAGGCAGTCGCCTTTTTTGACCGTATAGGTTTTCGATTTCTTTTCAGGCTTTCCGGCTCTGGCCGGTTCCTGGGTTTTCGCCGGTGTGTTCTTCTTTTCCGGAAGGACGATTTTCTTCGGCGACGTGTCTTTCCATTCGTACAGTTTGATCGTATAGTACAGGTCGCCCAGTTCGCCGGACCGTTCTTCATATTCGAAGGATTCGATTCCCATTCGAATGTTACAGTCCAGGTCTGTTCCTGTTATCAGGAAGCGGACCGGCGTTTTGCTGTCCCTGGCTTTCTGGATTGCCTGAATAATAGAAATAGGGTCCCGAACCTGTCCGGTAGTGTACGGCGCGGAATCGGCCGGAAAGAAACTTTCCCAGGACAGAATCCGAAGGCCCTTTTTCCGTAAAAGAAGGACTTCACCCAGGTCAAGCACTGTCACGCGCTCATTTTTCCCAGGCGAAGACACGTTCAGTTTCGCCGGAAGGACGGGAATGTTGATTTCCCGTCCACCGACGATCAGTGTCATTCGGTAGTTGCTCATTAGTTATACACTCCTTCCGCCGCCGCTGTGAATTCGTCTTCCAGCTTGCTTTCGATTCGTTCGACGACTTCGTCGACGTCGACCTTTTCGCTGATCTGGGCTTCGACAGCCACTGTCGGCGTCAAGGTGACGAAGTTCTGGACATAGCGCATTTCGGCCACGTCGCGAAGGAATTTCAGGTCTTCATCGGCGATATTTACGTCGCTGTCAATCTTTCCGACCGATCCCACAGAATCGACTTTCCCGACGTCGTTTGTCCCGTCGACATTCCAGTCCGTGGCGCCGACGTCAGACTTTGCCTGTGCGGCTTCCGCTTTGGCGTTGGCGTAGGTCTTAGACAGTGCGGCCGTAGCGTCAGCAAGTTCTTTCTTCGCCGCCGAATAGGTGGCGTCACGCTGGGCCTGTGCGGCTTTGATGTCCGATTCGTACTTGTTCAAGGCGTCGGCTCTGGCTTGCTTCGCGGCTTCGTTTTCCGCCTTCGCAGTTGTGGCGAAGGTTACTTGTTCGACCGCGTCAATGCTGACACCAGGAATCTTGTTCAGTAAGCCGATAAACTTGTTTATGATGTTGATCGCGCCGTTGACCATATTTTGAAGGATTGTCAGGACGTTTACTTTCATATCGCCCATGTATCCGGCTATGGCCACGCCGGCCCTTTGCCAGCATAGTTTCAGCTTGTCAATCAGGTTCGCGATCCAGTTATAGGTTGCAAAGAACGCCACCTTCAAGGCCGCCCAGGCGACCACAAGGGCCGCTTTGCAGATTTCCCAGGCGTTTTTCACGCCACCGACAGCCTGAATCATTCTGTAAAGCGCGGCGACGACAACGCCGACCGCAAGGGCGATCCAGAAAAGCGGATTCGTTAAAAGCGTCGTAAAGAAAGCCTTCGCGGCTCCGTCAGCGATCCAGGTTGCGGCCGTCTGGATTCCCAGCGCCACAGCATAGGCAAGGGCGGCACTGGCCAGGCCCCAGAAGATCGGGGCGATAGTGGACCAGTTGTCGTAAATCCATCGTGCGCCGGAACCGATCGCCTGAATAACAGGCGTAAAGGCTTCCAGGGCGATATTTTTCGCGATTGTCCAGACCTGGGCGAAGGTCATAGGCATAGCTTCAAACTTCGCGTTGATTTCGTCAGCAGACGCAAGCATGGCATTTTTGACGATCGTCGAAGTGATCTGACCGTCGGCGGCCATATCGCGAATTTTGCCGATAGGTACGTCAAGATAGTCCGCGATCGTCTGAATGATTGTCGGCGCCTGTTCGAAGACGCTGTTCAATTCTTCACCACGAAGGACACCGGAAGACATGGCCTGTGTAAGTTGTAACATAGCCGCGTCGATACCGGCGGCCGAAGTGCCGGCGATCGTGAACTGTTTATTGATCAATTCTGTAAACTTGATCAGTTCGTCGTTGTTTGAAAAGGCGTCCTTTGCCATGATACCCATTTTCGAAACGGCGTCAGCCGTTGTCTGATAGGCGGCGCGGGACCGGTTGGCGGATTTCATAATCATAGACTGTAATTCGTCCGTGGTTTGAAGTCCGTCGTTCATTATGTCCAGTCTGGCCCTGGTCGACGTCATACTGTCCGCAAGTTCGATCACCTTTTGGACACTGATCGCCGCCAGGGCTGAACCAATAGCCTTTTTTACAAGGCCCCAGGCGGAAGCGACCTTTCGGGCACCTTTCTCTGACTGGCGCTGGCGATTGTTGAAATTATCAACCTGGCCGGAAGCGCGACCGGCGGCCGAAGCCGCCCTGTCAAAGTTGGCCCCAGGGTTCACCTGGTCCGACAGTGCGTCCGTGGTTTCCAGGGCGCGGTTTGTCCTCGATACTGCCTGAAAGATTCGGTTCAGCTTCGAAGTCATACCGTCGCGAATGGTCATTTGTGTAGCGACACCGGCCACGGTTCATCACCTTCCTTTCTTGCCTTTCCGTTTCGCTTTTTGTGCTTCTTTCTTTTCCTTTTCGATTTGAAGGTCAATCGAAGCATAAATAAAAGCCCGTTCCCGAAGGGGAAGGGCTACAAGCGTACTGGGAAGGATTTTCAACCGGTGCAAGGCGTAATGTGCGTAGACAGCTTCGCCGTCCGCGTCAGCGTCCACACCTCCACCGGTGATTAGTTTTTTGCTTCTTCGCGAAGGTCGTTCACGTCGTCAGAAAAGCCGTTGACTTCCTGGACACCCAGAAGAAGATCGACGAACTGGCCAGGCTTCAAAAGGACGTCGATCAAGGATTCGGCGCCCATGACACCGAATTTCGCTTGAAGTTCCGCGTCCTTGAAGTTCGGGTCCACACAGCACGCGATCACAAGACGGTTATTGTAAAGGTCCTGATCCGTTTCCGTGGTCTTCTGGTGTGTCTTCTTGTCGAAGGTGATTTTCTGGCAAGACTTACGAATGGCCTTGTTTTCGCCTTCGGTGATCGACTTGATCGTGAAAGGAACAGGGAAGCCGCTGACCGTGACTTCCGCTGTTGCCTGAATGTCGTCCTGGTTGGACATAAGGAATTCCTGTAATTTACCCATTTTGTTTTCCTCCTTTGATAGCTTAGAACTTCGTGAACGGTGTCAGAATGTCGAAGTCTTCGAAAGTGAAGTCGGCGTCTTCGTCCAGGGCGTCGTCAGAATCGCCGTCCAGTTTCGCAAGGACGACGGAATCCAGATTGCAGTCCATAAGAAGAACCGTCTGTTTGCCAGCCGAAGATTCCTGGTCGTCATTCTCGACCACCATATCGAAGTAAACGTCCTTTCCGGTTTCCTTCCACTGGCGAAGCATTTCGCGGAAAAGCGGCGTCATATAGTAAAGCGTCATGGAACCGCTACCGTTCGCGCCGGTTGTCTTGTGGCCAGTCATACGCTTCCCGATCGCCTTGATTTCGGATTTGCTCTTTTCGACGTTCGCTTCGATCGTCTTCGCGTAGAACAGTTCTTCGTTGTTGCCATTGATTTTCGCATAGGCGCGGCCTTCCTTGCCGGAAATGGTATCAGGTGCGTTCAAAGTTTTCATTGTCTGTCACCCCTTTCTTAGTTTACGACGACAGTCATATAAAGTTTTTCCATGCTGTCGTTCGGCTGTAAAGCGCAGTCGACCGCGACGTCGCGTTTTCCGTCGCCCTGGTTGACAGTGATGTCGTCGGACTTGAAATTGCTGATTGCGTCGATCGACTGATACTGATTTGCAAGCGCCACAAGGTCAGCCTTGAAAAGCTGTCGGCCGGTGTCGCTGTTGGTTACAAGGCCGATATAAGATTCGCCGAAGATTCTGGCGACGTCATTCGCCCAGCCGTCCATAACACGGACAACGCGGTTCGACGTCCAGTCGGAAGACATATTCTGGCCGATTGTAACAAGGCTGTTAATGTCCGTCAGGACACGGGCTTTTCCGTTGTCGGCGTAGAATGTGAATTCGCCGGCCTTGATAGCGGCTTCGAACTGGGACTTCGTATATTTAATATCGACGTCCACAGCGTCGTCATAGGCCGTATTTGTCAGGGATTCGTTCACTTCCGCGCCGGCGGAAGCGCCAGTCACCCAGGCGACGGCCTTGTCGCCGGTCAATGTGGTTCCGTTGGCCAGGATAACGCCGTTCTTGACGTTGATCAGGCCCATATTGTCGCCGTCGTAGTCGTAAAGGACGCCGACGATCTTTCTTCCTTCGTCGTCACGAAGACGCTTCACAAAGGCGCCATAAAGGGCCTTGACGTCGGTATTCGTGCCAGGATAGCCGATCACATTGAAGGATTCGACTTCGAAGGCGTTTAGGGCGGCCGTGTGCTTTGCGGCGTTGACAGTGGCGTTCGTTCCACCGGTCAAGGCGGTTGCAGTTGCGGCCGTAAGAGTTGCCGCCGTTCCGAAGGTTACGAAGTCATTCGCTACCAGGGAAGCGGCGCCGCCGGATTTTGCGACGGTCTGGCTATCCATAACCACGCCGTCAAGATAGGTCACGACGTCGACCTTTGTCGCGTCGTCGACGTTGGTGATCACGGCGACCATGATGTCGTTTCCGTGTGTGCCACCATATTTCGCGGTGACAGTCATTCCGCCGACGGTTGCGCTGGCCTTTGCGCCGCCACCGTTTACGCGATAGATCAAAAGGGACTTCGCGCGTTTCAGTGCTTCGCGGACAAGAAGAATGTTTGCGTCGGTAGGATCGTAACCGAAGACTTTCAAGCTGGTCGCGTTGAAGTCGGTTGCGGTCATAGTGAAGACCTTGTCGTCAGGTCCCCAGTTAAGTTCAAGGGGAAGGGCGGCGACGCCACGGCTTCCCATTTTGGCGTTGGTTCCCATGCTTACGAAGTTAATGTAAGCGCCAGGAAGAATTTTGTTCTGTACTGTGAAAGTACCACCACCAATAGGCATAGGTTACACCTTCCTTTCAAGAAATTCGGTCACAAGCTGGATCGCCTGTTCCCGTGTATACTGCTGACCGTCTTTCAGGATTGCCGCCACGGCGTCCCTGGGAAGGCCCAGCGTTTCGGATTTGACCAGTTGTTCTTTGCTGAAAGTAGGTTCCGCCTGGTCAACGGAATCAGCCTTTTTCTTTGTTGCCATTATTCGATTACCTCCGATCTGATTGTGTTGTCCTGGTCCAGATAATACATAGTCGGAATCACTTCCGGCGTGATCACAAAGTAGAAGTCCGCGTCAAAAAGAAACTGATAGACGCGGCTGTCGTCGTCCTTTCTGGCCGTGACGTTCGTCAGGCGAACCAGTCGGGAACGGCTTTCTGTTTCGACCACAGTCAGGGATTCGAATTCGTCCAGCATTTTTTCGGACCATTCGTTGAAGTCAAGGTTATCCTTCGACGCCAGGAAATAAAGAACTTCAATCTGGACATGACGCCGGCGGCGCCGATCCAGTTTCTTTTCCTGTGTCGCTTCGATAATTCCGACGAAGAAATTCCCGTCAGAATCCTTCGGGATTTCATTGACGAATACGTGTCGATCGGGCCACAGGCCGACAAGTTTTTCGGCGACAGCTTCAAGGAAGTTGTTCAGCGTCATTCTGTGCCACCTCCGTTCATGCGTTGACGAATGATCCGGTCCATTTTTCGGTTCAGTCGTGCCACCTGGGTTGTCTTCGTGCGTCTTATAGCGCGCCGAAGGGTGAAATGACCGCGAACATAGCCGCCGGCCGGTCCGACGTACATTCCGCCGTCAGGGTCGTTTCTCTGGTACTTGAAGGAATTTCCCTCCCAGTGGCCAGGAACGAAGTGACTTCGGAAGCCGTATTCAAGCGGCTTCGCATAGTCAAGATTGTTGAAGACGTCGATTTTGTACGAATTACCGGCGCGGATCGCCTTTGTTCCGCTTTTGAAGTTGCGTCGATAGTCGCCAGTGTTTACGATATTTTCTTCCTTGCAGATTTTACGGGCCTGGTCGCGCGCGTAGCGTCCTTCGCCGACGGCCAGACTGTCCATTATTTCAGGAATGTCGTCTTTCAATGCCTGAATCTGATTCTGGAAGGCCAAAAGTTCAGAATTGTCCACGCTCACGCCAGATCACCGTCCTTTACTTTGATTTCTTGATGTGTCGCATAGACGGAAGGACGGCCGATCACTTCGAAGGTCAGGTTTCGACCACTGGAAGGATCGTCCCGTCCGAACCGTTTTACGACGATTGTATCACCAGGAAGGACCAGAAGGTCCGGACTGGCGAAAATGACAGCGTCATAATCGACGTTGTTCTGTGCGTCCGTCTGTCTGCTATTGTCTGAACCTGTATACGATAGCGCGCAAATGATACCGTCGTAAATCACAGAAGGGGAAGACGTTGAAATGTTGTTTTTCCCTCTCTGTGACGTTGTACGGCTCACGGTGGCGGTGTCTTCGTAGGTCAATTCGATTGCGGCGCGTTCAGCGCTTGCGTTTCCGAAGGCCATAGGATCACCACCTTAACACACGATATTCGTTCAGGACAGTTTTCCACCCGAAGAAGTCGCCGCTGTCTGTTCCCAGGTTGAAGGTGTTCGCCGATCCGGAAGAACCGGAACCGGTGGCGAAGGAAGTCTGGACGTCACCACGCTTCACAGACGCCACAGGACCGACGGCGGCCGTCGTGGTTCCCAGTCCGGCCGATTTGTAATAGCTGACACACATGACGATCAAGACGTTTTCCAGACGCGGCGGAAGGGTGTCCTGATTGATGTACGACAGGATCATATCTTCGACTGTCTGAATAACGAATTCCAGAACGTCGTCCTGATCCGTCGTTGTGATTCCCAGAAGGGCCTTGACCTTAGAAAGGCGGCTGTCCTTCGACATAAGAACGCGAAGGACGTCCGCACGTTCAAGATCAGTCAGGCCGTCCAGGGACGAAAGAATCTGTTCGAACATAGTTCCACCACCTTTCGGCGGTTCCGCTTTATTCGTCGCCCTGTGCGGCTTTGATCAGTTCGACGATCTCCGCCTTTGTGGCGCCGTCAGGAACCGCGATTTCGGCGTCCTGGGCGACTTTCAGAAGTTCGTCCTTGTTCATCTTCGACAGGGGCTTTTCGTCGCCCTGTGCGGCTTCCTGGCCGTCATAGACAACGAAGGAAGGATTCTTTCGAAGCTGTTCAGCGACCATTTCGGAATTCGGTTCCAGGATCGCGCCGGTTACAATACTTTTGAATTTTGTGTTCATGTTGCTACCTCCTATAAAGGTTCCGTCACTTACGCAGTGACGGAAGTTCCATACCAGAAAATAAGGTCAGGGGTAAGGGCCTTCGTGCCGTAGTCGAAGAACATAGACACGCCGTAGTCGTTGGAAAGAGGAATCTTTTCAGGCTCCTTGTAAGGATAGATAACTGCCGGCTGTGCGATAGCGCCTTCGATCATGGCGATAGCGTGAACCGTAGTGGTCTTCGTCTTACTGTCGGAAGTCGCTTCGGACGTCACAGGCAGATTGATAGAAGAATATACCCTTACACCGTGGAAAATAGCGAAGTCTTCGGCGGCCGTGTCCACGTTGGCGTTGTTGGTGCTCTTGTCAAGGTAGTTTCTGGCCTTGCCGTAGGTAAGAGGATCAAGGACAAGGCGGATCATGTTACGGGGAACGCCGCGAACATAATCGTTCTTGACGCTTTCCAAAGTCTGAATGATACCTTCCAGAAGGTCTTCGATTCCGGCGTCGCTGGCCGGCGTGTAGGAAGTACCTTCGGCCTTTGCCTGGGCGAAGAAGGCGGTATCGAATTCAGACGCCACAGTGTCGACGTGGTTGTCGGCACGTCTGGCCATGATGTTTCCGACGCCGAAAGTGTCAAGGTCGAACTTTGCGGCTTCTTCGACGATCTCCTTGTGGGTGTTAAGGTTTACGGTAGTAGGCGGAACGGTGATCGCGTCGCCCTTGCCGGCAGTTCTTGCCGTACCGTAAGGCTGGGAAGCGCTGTTCTTGAAGCGCTTAAACTCGACGGAACCGCTGGCAGGATTGCCAGTGTACGCCTGGGACTTCAAGCCCTGGGAAAGGGTGTCCTTCTGAATGTTGCTGATCACAAGGCCGGAAAGTTCGGCAAGGTCTACCTTCGTAGAACCGGACTGGATCAGGCTGATTGCTTTTGTTCTTGCCATTGTAAATCATTCCTTTCTGATTTTGGTTTATGTGTTTTTACAAGCAAACGGGGCCGTCTGCTTTTGCGGCCGGTGCGCCAGGGGCGCCAGGCTCGGCCGGCTTTGCGCCTTTGATTTCAGGGGCGCCAGGTTTCGCCGGTTCTGTGAACAGATAGGCTTTCGATTCCTTAATAGGCTTCAAAAGGCCGTCAAGGTCTGTTTTCAGATTGCCGGCGTCGTCGACGTCGATTTTCTCAAGGTCCAGAAGGCCGATAATGTCCGAAGGGTCGTGGACTTTTCCGTTCAGGGCCATTCGAAGGGCGGCGTTCTTGCTGATCTTCTTGATTTCGGCGTCATGGTTGGTTTGAAGGGTTGTGATTGTGGTCTGGGCCGTCTTCACGTCTTCGGCGATCTTGGCCGGATCGCCACTTCCGCCGATTGCCTTCAACGCTTCGGCGGCGGCTTTTAATGCGTTTTCTGCGCTGGTCTTGCCGCTATTGGCGCCGTTGTACTTTTCGGCTGGAACGAAACTTCCGTCGTTTCCGATAACCAGATCGACGTCCTTTCCGTCTTTGCCTTTTCCTTTCAGCGCTGTTTCAACCTGTTTCGTCAGGTCTTCGCCCAGAAGATTTTTGATTCCTTCAATGATCATGTGTGATCGCTCCTTTCTTTTCCGCTGTGTTTACCGTGACTTCCACACGCTTTGCGGTTCCGCCTGGTCGCCGGACGGGTGCGGCTGTTTTTGTATATGAAAAAGACACCACCGAAAGGGTGATGTCTGATTCAACGCATAAGAAAACGCCGGTCGGAATATCCGATCGACGCTTATTCGGGGTGATATTTGCATTTCAAACAGATTTCCTTCTTGCCGTCCGTGAAGTCTTCCGGCTTCAAGTCCTTCGGAAGGAACCTGTCGGGGGTTGTCTTTTCGGCGACCATTGAAATATCGAAACAGTCGTCGCCGTTGACCTGTCTTTGAAGGACAGGACAGAAAACAGTTTTATTTTCCATTCTTCAAAACCTCCATAGCGGATTTTGTCTTTTTGTCGAATTCGTCCTTCTTGAAAGAAGTCCGGATCACGTTGTCGCCGGTCCGCACATACGAAGCGCCTTCTTCTGAATAGTAGTTCAGGAAGGTTTCGCCTGTCCAGTGACGCCTTTTCAGGGAAAACGCCGCGTTCTTGATGTAGGAAACGGCTTCTTCCTGGGTGACGCCGTGGCGGCGTTCGTTTATGTGCGCGACGTCAAGTGTCAGGGCGGAAGTATCAATCTTCGCGGCCGGAACTCTGACGGTTCCATATATGCCGGTAGCTTTGATCTTCTTGTACGTCTGGAAGTCGGCTTTCGTCGCTTCCGGAACGCGCCCTTTGTAAGAATAAAGACCTTTCAGGTCGGACCATTCGTCGGGCTTGCTATATTTCAAGCGCTGGAAGGTGTCGACGTCAGAAGGTGCGTCAGCGCCCAGGCGTTCGGAATAGGCTTCGAACTGTTCCAGGTCTGCTTTTCTATTATACACCTTTTGTCGCTCAACCTCAACCGATCCCTGGCCGTTCCTGGCCACCTGTTCGTCGTACCATTCTTCGTAAGTCCTGGTTTTCGGCATAGGTTGACCGGAATTGTACCAGTCCAGGGCGTCGTCTGGGTCATATTCTACCGTAGTACACCGACAATTCGGGTGTATCGGCGGATAATTGACACCGACTTTCGCTTCGCTGACTTTGAAGTGTTTCCCGTCCAGGCTTCCGCAGACGTCACAGGTTCGGACTTCCAGCGTCGCCATGAATTCATATTGTTCGACGCCGGCTTCTTTGTATGCGGCCCGATCTGATTCCGCGTGAATATGCGCGGTTTCTGTCCTGACCAGGCGTTCGGCGTTCTTGTAGGACTGGCCCATTTTGGCCGCCAGGGCGGAAGACATGACGTTCACGCTTTTTCCCTGGATAAGTCCCTGGGTCAGAACTTCCCTGGTGTTGAAAAGAAGCGCCTGTTTGTTCTGCCATAGGCGATCGGAAAACATGGCACCGGACCAGGGATAAGAAACGACGTTTTCAATGGTCGCATAGTCGATCTTTGCGATTTCGTTGAAGAATCCGGCCCTGGATTGAAGGTCATAACATTTCTTGTAATAACCTTCGACGAAGTCGTCGCCGAACTGGTTCTTCATTTGTGCGACGCCTTTGTCAAACAGGTCATTCAGGATCAGGTCGATTTGACCTTGAAGGGCTTCCAGTCGGGAAATAGAACTGTTCGCCGACAGGGCGTCCAGTTGTGCCGTCAGAAGTGCCTTGACCTTCGGGTCTTGTATCGTGGCGATATAGTCCACATATTCCGCCAGACTTGCTTTCCATTCCTGGAATTCCTTCCGGTTCAGAAGACGGACGGCCTGATCGTATGTAAGGCCATACTTGCCAGCGTACTTCGAATAGAAGGCGCTGATTTCGCGCTTGATAGCCTTCGCGGCGGATTCGTATTCCTGGAACAGCTTCGCCGTCAATGCCGCGTCGTGAAGGTAGGCTTCTTCGGCGCGTTTCAAGGCTCTTTCTGTCCAGTATGCTTCATTATTCGTCATTGCCGTCACCACCATTCAGGCCGGCGCTGTCGCCGCCTTCCTGGCTGTCGTCGGCGCCCATAGCGTGATTGAAAAGGCCGTCGCCGTATTCTTCCATAGCGGCTTTCTTTTCTTCGTCGATTCTGGCCAGTTCTTCGTCGACGTCTGTGACCCACGGGTGATTTTGAAGGATCGTTCGTTTCGACAGAAGACCGTTGCTGTTCACGGCGTTGTTGATAATGTCTGTTTCGTTGACCGGAAGGTCCATATTGAAGACAATATCGAATTCTTCGTTTGTGAAGTCGCCCTGGCCGGTGATCTGGAAGTAAACGTCAATAAACAGTTTCAGACGACGGAATGTGTCTTTCAGTTCTGTTCCCAGGGAATCACAGTCAGCGTCAAGGTCCATATAACGGAAATTGATCGCCGTTCCGCTGGCGTTCCCCAGGTCAGGGTCCTTTGTATCGACAGCGGCCGCAAAGTCGAACAGATCGCGGCGCTGTTTGTCCAGGAAGGCCATGACAGCGTCGATATTTAGATCGGCCTGTAATTTATCCACGCCACCGTCAGACGTGACCTTGATCGCCATGTGTTCTTTCAGGTCTTTCAAGAATTCGGCCAGGTCTTGTCCGCCATAGTTACGAAGAATATAGATAAACTTCGCCACGTCGCGAAGAACATCGGAAGTGACGGACGTCTGCCAGTTGATGTCGTCGATCAGGTCCTTAATATAATAGCAAAGGGGAAGTTCTTCTTCGTTGTATTTCAGCCAGGCGATCGGACACTCTTCCCAGTTGTACGGCTTATTGTCAACGACGAAGTGTGGTTCCGTATAGTCAGACGCTTCGTCGCCGTGTTCTTTGTCGACATAGAAGTTTCCGGCGCCGGTTCCGGCGAAGGCGTCCGTCTTGAACCATTTCACACCACCAGGCCACCAGAATTCGGCGTGTGTGATTATGTGTTTCCTGGTTCCGATATAAATGACCTGGTCATAAAATCGAATAAAGGCGTCCAGTTCCGTTCGTTCAGCGTCGCGCCACAAAGGGACAAGTTCGGTCGAAGGAATACGCATAAATGCCAGTTTCCCGTCCCTGAAATAGGGCTGAATCCAGGCAATACCGGACTTGATCGCGCCTTTTCCCAGGGATTTGATCTTCCGACGGAAGGTCTGGTCAAAGACTTTCGTCAATGCTTCGCCGTATGCGCTGTTTTTGGTGTCGACCGTCCAGGGCTTCGACAGAAGGTAGTTCGCTTTCTGGTCGACAAGTTTCTTCAAGATCGGGTGTTCGATCTTCGTGTTTGAACGGTTCGCAACGTCAACCGTCTTTCGCTGGACGTCGCTTCGGTTCCTGTAATAGGATTCAGCTTCAAGCATGATCGCGTATTCAGGGGACGCCTTGAATTCGCGTATTTCTTCGCTGACGATCTGGGCCAGCGTCATTGTAGCTTTTTCGGGGTCGGACAGAATCATATTAATCCGGTCCATAACAGATAATTCGGCCATTTTTTACACCTCACTTCAATACTTCGATAGAAGAACCACGACGAAGACGTTCGACCGAATAGCGAAGGGCGGCCATAGCGTCGTCCATAAATTCGACCGGTTCGTCTATGTAAAGACCGGACGTCGGGTCCTTTTTCCATTTCCATTGTTGGACTTCTTTCAGTACATTCACGCATGACGGGTGAATGTGGATTTTCCGGCCTTTCAGCCAGTCGATTTGTGCTTTCACGCTTCCAGGCTCTTTCTTCACAGGGTAGGCGCGGAAGCCAGCCTTTGACCAGGTCTTGATCCTGTCCGGTTCAGCGGAATCGCAGAACATTTCGACACGTTGGTCAACTTTGTTCTGTTTGGCCAGACTGATAATTTCTTCGGTGTCCTTTTCAAAGACATAGATTTCGGAACAGATATACACTTCGCCGTCTTTCCAGCCGACGCCCAGAATGGCGTCCGCGTGGTTATAGCCGAAGTCCTGGCCATAATAGAAGGCGTCGAAGTTGTCTTTTCCGGTCTTGAAGTCGTGGACTTCGAAGTTCGTCAGGATCAGGCCGCCCAGTTCGCCCCATTCACCCAGGCCATAGACGCGATAACCTTCGGGGTCTTCTTCCTTGCGTCGCTCCATACGGCGAAAATAGGCTGGGTCTATGAATCGGTTTGTCTTATATGTTGAATGGTGGGCCAGGACGTCGGGATCGGCCTTGTCGAAGTACCGCCCTTTGATCCAGTGCGTCGCGCTGACTGGGTTGAACGTCATTGTTATCTGGTAGTACAGATTCGGATTCAGTTCGTTCAGATTACCACGAAGACGGTCGTCCAGAATGTCGACGTCTTCGGAAAGAAGTTCTGTCGCTTCTTCGCACCATATCCAGACCAGTTTCCCGTTCTTGAAGGTGATCGACTTCACCTTTTCACGCTGTCGCTGATCCTTGACACCGCGAAAAATGATTCTGTTTCCGGTGATCTTACATTCCAGCGCAAGCGGATTCAGATTCACTTTCCAGAAGCGGTCAGCATAGGGGCCGAACATTCTGTATATTGCCGCCTGTAATTCGGCGAAGGTACTGTCGCGGTTTGTTTCTTCAATCTTTCGCACGACAAGAAGGTTCGCGCCGGTATAGGCCGGATCGGACAGTTTCGCGATATAGTCCTGGGCGATATTCACAGACTTTCCGGAACCGGCTGAACCTTTCAGAATCCTATATCGGCCGCGCCATTCGTTGACAGGGCGGAAGACAGGGTTAAACTGTGCCGACGCTTTGAATTCAATCTTCGCCGCCGTAGTCATAATTGATCACCACCGTAACAGGGACATTTGCTTCGGGATTGTCTTTGAACATTCCCAGGTGACGGCCGCAAAGTTCAAGCGCTTTCAGCTTGTCGCACAGCTTGACTTCGCGTTCGATTGCCTGTTCAATGACAGGATCACCGTTTTCGTCGAAGTCCTTATGTGGGACATATTTGACCTTCATTCCGGCGATAACTGCCAGATCGTCGTCGCTGGTGTCGGGTTTTACTTCCGCAGTCTGTAAGTCAAGGACGTCCTTCGGGTTCACAAAGGCGATTCGTCCCAGTTCACGAAGAACGCGGTCAGCATTGATTCCGGTTCTTTTGGACCTTTCGGCCATTGCGGTTTCTATGCGCGCGCGAATTTCAGGTTTCGTCAGGTTTTCACTTCCGATACTTCCAGCCGATTCGACAGAATATCCGGCGCGGATCGCGGCCTGTGTCGCGTTCAGGTCGACCAGATATTCTTCACAGAAACGGGCTTGTTTCGGCGTCAGCTTTGCCATGATTCACACCTTCCTTTCTGATTTTCGGTATTTCCTCTGAATTCGGGTACAAAAAAGACGCTCCCGAAGGAACGTCTTCCTGTACCCTATATCAATAGGAGGGTGGACGCGCAAGTCCACGATGATGTTATAACATATATTTTTCCCGTTGACAGTTGCGTATAGTTGCAAGTAGTTGCAAACAGTTGCACATAGTTGCATAAATTTTTATTCGCGGAAGGCTTTTGACCGTTCAGCCCTGGCGAAAAGCCTGTTCAGGGCGATTTCTCTTTGTCGATAGACAGTTGTTCTTTCGACTTGAAGGAATTCAGCCGCTTCGTCGTATGACCTGTAAGGGTAGTACAGGGCAAGAAGGACGCATTTCGAACGGGTGTCCAGGGTGTAGACCAGGTTTTGAACCTCTGTGATCTGTTGAAGTTGGCGTTCCAGGTTGCCGATCGCTTCGTTTGCTCTTTGTCTTCTTCGGTCGCGCTTGTCGACCATGCGAACCAGTCTTCCGTCTGGGTCAGGTGAAGACTGGACGCGGACGCCGGCGTCGGATAACTGACCGGACGGGTAAGCCGATTCAAGAATGAATTCCAGGTCGGCTTCCAGGGCTTCCTTTTCGGCGGCGATCTGTGCTTCTATGACACGCGCTTCCTGATCATGGTTCCGAAGGATTTCCATGACCCTTGTTCTGACTTTGCTTTCTTTGGGTTTGTCCATGTATCTTCACCGCCTTTCCCCAGTCTATTTTCAGAACGGAATATCTTCGTCGGTCACTTCGAAGCCTTCGGACGTCATGGCGCTTTCGGCGTAGCTTCCGGCGGCGCTTTCCTTTTTGGCGTCCGCAAAATAGACAGAATCGGCGACGATTTCGACGGCCTTGTGTTTTCCGCCGTCGTTATCTTCCCAGGATCGGGTCTGTATGCTTCCGACGATTGCGACGCGCTGGCCTTTGGCGAAGTGCTTCGCGACGAATTCGGCAGTCTGGCGCCACGCGATAATATTGATATAGTCGGCCTTGTCGCGATTGAAACGGCGGTCGACGGCCAGGGTGAACGACGTGACGGCCGTTCCTTGTGGCGTGTATTTCAGTTCGGGGTCGCGTACCAGGTGCCCCATAAGTTGACACTGATTCATTGTGTTTCCTCCCTTCGGGATCAGAATTTCTTTCCGTGTTTGTACGGGCGGCCTTCATTGTAGGCCATTTTGATTTCGATTACTTCTTCCAGGTCGATTTCCAGGTGTCCGCAAAGGTCCGCGATCCGGATCACCGCGTCAGCCAGTTCGACGGCCACACCTTCGGGCTTTCTGCTTCTGTACTTGCAAAGGCTTTCTTTGCCGTACATAAGACATTCGGTTTCGTCTTGTGGGGTGCAAATAAAGTTGTCGCTTTCGTTACAAGCGAACCAGACGTCGGGGTTCCCGTTGCGTTCTTCTTCCAGGGCTTCGGAAAGTTCGCTGTGAATCAGTGCGATCGCCGTTCCAAAGGAAAGGGGCGGTTCCCAGAATCCGTGTTTCACGGCGTTTTCATGTGCTTTCGCTACAAGTGTCTTGATTTCCATATCGTTTTACCTCTCTGTATCAGAAATAACTTTGATTCGGACTTCCTGGCGGCCGAAGTGAAGGGCGTCTTCGTGGTTATTAAAGAATACGTCGATCTTCTGACCGCTTATGGCTCCGCCACGATCCTGGACAGTTCGTTCGCCTATGCCTTCTATGTAAAGGATAGTACCTGGCGAATAGACGGACCAGTCGGCCGCGATTGTGACGCCTTCTTCGGCTATGGCTCCGCTGGCCGTGTAGACGATACCGTCAGGGCGATTCAGCGCCCATTTTCCGCAGCATATTTCACAAGGACAGTAAGCCGTCGCCACGGCGTCGATCCATTCTTCCGGTTGTGTGGTTGGTTCATTTTCTGCAATGGCCACAGACGGCGCCAGAATGGCCGTGGTTTCGTTTAATTCTTTCGGTGGGATAATTCCTTCGGCGACTGCTTTATCGTCAGCCAGGGCGAAGGACGCGCCCACCAGGACCATTCCCAGGGTGATTGTAAACAGTCCGATCTTGAACCTTTTCAGTCTTGTCATTTGTTTTCACCGCCTTCCACTTCGTCGCCCCAGGAATCCCAGCCAGGGGCGGTCTTTCTTGCAAATAGTTCGATCATTGATCCCCCCCCCCGCAAGCTGAACGATCCTGTCACGGGCTTCGGCCGGCTTTTCGCTGTGACGGCCGATCGGGGCGTCGATTATGCTATGGACTGACGCTGACGCGCGCTTCGGTTTGCCTTTTGTGGCCAGAAGGCAGATTTCCGCGTTTGCGCGTGTCCAGTTCCCCAGGCCCCAGAACCAGGAAGGCGATTTCCGGTTTCGCTTCACCCAGACGAAGGCGGCTGTTTTGTACTGGAAGCCCCAGCGACGGATCGTTTCCAGGGCGGCGTCCAGGTTCGGGAATGTGGCCCACAGGAACAGAAGGCAGTCGTCTTCGGCTATATCCTGAACCGGAAGGGAATAGATGTCTTCCGGCTTCATTGTGCGGTAGTGTCTTTCGACGTTTCGCGTCTTTCCACCGGCCGCGTAGTTCCACGGCGGATCGGCGTATATTACCGAATATTTCTTTTCTGGAAATGGTATCATTCGGAATCACCTTCTTCCGGAATTGCTTCGAAGCAGTCACAGCGGACGACACGATCGTCGTCAGCGTGAATCGGGGAAGGAAGGCCGGCGTCGGTCCGTTCTATGAATTTTATACAATAGTCGCCGTCGCGGCGCTTTGCCTTGTCCTTGACGTATTGAATATGACGGCAATTCTTACACGAAAAGTCATATTCCCACTTCGGAAGGTTTGATTTCTTCTTTTTCATTCAGGCCACCGCCTTTTCGGCTTCTTCCAGGGTAAGGAATACGCTTCGGCCTATGTCGTTTTCGGTGAACTGGTACGTCTGGAAGTTCGCCTTTATATTTCCGCGAAGCACGTTGAAGAAGAAAAGTCTGTCGGCGTTGATTCCGATAAAAATGACCTTTGCTTTCACCGGCTTTCGGCGGTATATGACATAGACGTCACCGTCAAGGGCTACCGGCGGAAGTAAACCGCCGGCGGCCTTAAAATCGGCCAGAAGGTCGCGCGCCAGGAAGTCCATGACGCCTTTTCCGATTTCGTATGTGTGCCGGTGTTCGTTGGCGTGATATGCGATCCTGGCTTTTATGCGGTCCATTATGGCGTTTTCGTTTTTCATTACGACACCGCCTTTCTGGCGGCCAGGTTTTCCGCTGACCGTTTGTCACAGTAAGCAGAAAAGGCCATTTCGCGGATCACGTCGGGGATCAGAAGTGAAAGGTATTCGTCGCCGTAGCCGTCTTCGCCCCAGGCGCGGCCGGCGCTTTTGTTGGCGACTTCCAGTTTTCTTCTGGCGTAATGCTCTAAGTATGCGAACAGGTCTTCGTCGATTTCGAAGCCCATTTCTTTTTCGACTTCCAGTTGAAGGGCGGATTTGTTACCCATTGTTTCGACCTCCTTTCAGGCTGTCCGGCATTTCGGACGGAAGGTCCGCCTGGTGGATCAGGACAAGGTCGCTTCTGTCCACCAGGGAACCGTCGTGAAAGTGCGCGAAGACGCCACTGTTCAGGTTGACCGCTGTGTTCGGCTTCGTCGTTTTGATCAGGGCTTGTCCCTGATGTTCGAAGACGTCGCCGGCGGCGCATTGCTTAAAAGTCGTCTTCTTCATCGTCGTCACCGTCTTCCTGGCCTTCGGCGATTCTGCGAAGAACTTCTTCGACAAGCTGTTTCGAAGTGAATTCGGCCAACAGGGCGGAAGTGGAAAGTTCAACCTGGTCAGGCTCCACGGATAACGCGATCCCAGATTCCACGAAGAAAGCCGGCCGAACGCCATAGTTGCCATAGTACGCGTAGCCGTTGTCCAGACTGCCGTCCGTGTTGACACTGCGCGCACTGTACGCGTGGCTGGCGTTCGGGGTGATCAGCCACCACCAGTCGTCAAGTTCAAGTAGATCCTGATCGGCGTATTTCTCATACATGGTTTGCGTCAGAAGCGCGATCTTTGCCTGAATAATTCCGTAACCTTCGCCGCCCTCATGGTCAGCCAGGGACCAGTCGGCCGTCAAGATGTCCTTTGAACGGATAGGGCCTTCGGCCTGGTCGAATGTAGCCAGGAATTCGGTATTCAGTTCACGGTTAAGATTTGAGAAGCGCCAGTCGTTCGGATTTGCGGCCGGCTTTTCCGGTCTGGTCTTGAACGGCTGATCCGCGAAGTGGCGGTCAGCGATACAGGTATCGGCGATCAGAAGGGTTCTTCCGTCGGCAAAGTGTTCCAGGACGCGGACGTCAATCGGTCCGGCGTTGAATACGGTTCCAGGTGCAAGGTCTTTCAATTTTGCGCGTACAGTCATTTTTTGTTTCCTCCTTCAAATTCTTCGATTATGACTTCGACACGGGGGTTCTTCGGGTCCACAGCGAAGTCGTCGGTAAAGTGTTCAATGTGTTTCCAGCCGTCATTTTGGAGAACACCGGCATGGACAAGGCTGTCCTGAATGAACTTCTTCGCGAAAGCGATATTGTCTTTATCTCTCCGGCGGTTCGGTTCGATCCAGGTGTAATGTATCACCACGGGACGGGTGAAGCGGACGCCGCGAAGCTGGGTTTTGATCATGTAGCCGATTACGTTTTCAGCCTGTTTCTTCATAGCGGCGGCCTTGTATTTGCCTTTGGCGCCGCGTTCAGCGTCCACATATTCGTTCAGTCCTGGCAGAAGGCCAGGGATTGTCAGTTTATAGTGTTTCACTCTGTCACGTCCTTTCAAGCCCCAGAAGGCGCTTCGCCTTGTCGCGGCGTTCTTGTGCGTTCTGGGTTCTTCTGGAATCTCCGGCCAGTTTCAGCCTGATCGGACACATTTCCAGAATTCGGTCATAAATTCGGGCATATCCCAGGGACGACGGGTTTTGAAGGTCGGCCAGGGAAAGGTTTGTCGTGACGATCAAGGGCTTTCCGGTGCGGCTTCTGGCGTCTATGACGTTGAAGACCTGTTCCACGGAATAGGACGTGTCCCTTTCGACGCCCAGGTCGTCGATGACAAGAAGGTCATATCGGGACAGCTTGTCCAGGAATTCCTGTTTATCTTCGCCGAAGCCTTGAAGTTTGTTCAGGATTCGGGGAAAGTTCGTCACGCTGGCGCGGACCTGTTTGTCGATCAAGGCGTTTGCTATGCAACAGGCCAGGAATGACTTTCCGGTCCCGACGCCGCCATAAAACAGGATTCCGATATTGTCAGCCTTCATTTCCGGCCAGTGTTCCACATAGCGGCGGCACACGTCGGAAATTCTGGCGTTGCGGTTGTCGTCCTGGGTGAAGTTCTGGGACAGGTACGACGGATCAGTGATCCCGTCTTTGCGAAGCCGTTCGCATTGCTTCCGGAATTCGGCGGCCTTTTCTTCGGCTTCACGTTGGCGGCTGGCTTCTGATTCGCACTTGCACAGGTGCGGAACGCGAAGCGTTTTTTCGCCGATCGTGATGTCGCCTTCTTTCCTGGTGTGGCATTTGCCACAGCACAGGAAGCCTTCTTCGTCGCGGTAGTCGCCTTCGGCGCTATTGTTCGCCCTACCTCTGGCGGCGATACCTTCGACAGCGGCCGCCCAGATGTTGTCGGCCATGATTATTCACCGTCGTCCAGGAAGTCTTCGCCGTCGTCGTAGTTCTTGACGGTGGCCGGCTTCGGGGACGGTATGACTTCGGCGCGGTCATATTCGTTCCAGCGTTCACCGCGAAGGAATGTCGCCGGATATGGAATAAAGCGGCCGTCGTCCTTTGTCCACTGTTCAGAACGCTTCCAGCGCTCCACACCCTGGACGATCTGGTTTGTCAAGTCTGGGTTAGGGCGAATTTGATTCCAGACCTTCACGGCGTCTTTCTTGCCGACTTTTCGTGGATAGACTGACCAGAACTGGTCAAAAGTGTCGTCCACTCCGGCGCCGCGTTGCGCCGATACTCGTTTTCGTTTCTCGTTTACGTTTTCGAATACGTTTTCGTTTACGTTTACGGAAGAATCTGCTTGCATTTGCGCGCAAGTGTCAGAATTGTCACTTGATACCCCTTGACTGCAAGTGTTATCAAATTCTTGCGGTAGTGGGTATTTGGGTTTTGTTGCGCGCCTGTTCTGGTGTTTGTCCCAGGACAGAAGTTTCAGGTATTGCCGACCGTCTTCGGCTCTGTATGTAGCCACAAGGCCACCGTTCACAAGTTCAGCCAGCCAGGAAGACACCTTCTTTTCGGTCGGTACGTTCAGCGGAAAGAGAAGGGAAGCAAGGATTTTCGGGCTTCCGTAGTACAGGCCGAAGTCGTCCGCTTTTACGATCAGACGATAGAACAGGACTTCGGCTTCCGCCGATAAGTACGCCAGACTTTCAGACGTACATATTGATTCTTTCAAAATGCGGCTGGGCATTTATGACACCACCTTTCACGCGTTTTTCTGACAGGCGCGGCACATTTCACGGCCGAATTTGTTCATGGAATAGCGGCGTTCAGCTTCGCTGATAGGTCCGCCGCACACGGGACACGCGGCGCCGCCTGTCTGGGCGCTGTTTTGCGGTTGTGGTGCGGTTCTTTGCTGTTGGTTGGTAGATTGTCCACCCTGGGCGTTCTGCCCGTTCGTGGCGCTCTGTGTGGCTTGTGGCGCCGGTGCGTGTCCGTTCATATTGAAGCGGACTTTATTGTTCCGGTCGACGATTACCAGGTCACAGATTTCGCGGCGTTCGTTATAGGCGATCTTCGATACCTTGAACTTCGTACTGGCGTAGCACTTGAAGACTTCCTTCTGACCCTGGCGTTCGGGATAGAATTCACCGTCAGCCAGTTCGACATAAATGAAAGGGCCTGTATAAAGTTCGCGGCCGATCCCGACGTTGAAGCCGGCACGTTTGAAGCTGTCGGACGCCTGGCCTTTTTCCTTTTCGGTGTTGCTCTCTGTTCCGACGTCCTGTTTTCTGACCCAGGTCTTTTTTTCGTCGTCCCAGATGTCGATATTACAGAACAGGTTTCCGTTGATTACTTCGTGGGTTCTCTGCCAGTTGCCAGGCCCGAAGACCTGGTCCAGGATTCGCATATCGACGCGCGCGTCCTTGTAAAGCAGAAGGACGGCGCCGACGCGGCCGGTCTTTGCTTTGCTGACCGACTGAACGCGACAGTCAATGTCTTGTTCGGTAAGAAGGGGAATCGAAAGTTCTTTCATTGCGGTTCCTCCTTATTTGATTTGAAGGTTTCGGTTCTCCACAAGGGAAGCGCCGGACACTTCCTGGCCGGACTGGATCGCCTTCTTGATCGCGGTCTTGTCCGGTTTCGTTGTAACGGTTTCAACAACGAAGTCAGCCGGAAGGGCTTTTTCGTCGTCAATGCTTACGGCCACAGACTTTCGGAAGGAAACGCGAACCTTTGTGGTTTCGACCTTGTCACGGCCGGCGGCGTCCAGACACGCGGTCAGGACATTCTTCAAATAGTCGATTCGCTTTTCGGTCTGCTTGCGGCGCTTTGCCAGGTTGGCTTCTTCGGCTTTCAGGTCGCCGATAAAGACTTCGGAATTCTTGATGTAGCAAGCGACAGCTTCGCTTTTTTCTTCGAAGGCTCCGGACAGTTCGTCCAGTTCTTCGGCGTTCAGGATTTCGCCGGTTTCTTCGTCGATTTCCAGGTTGTCAAGGACCTTCAAATACTTGTCAGTGATTTCGTACAGGGTGTTATTCATTTTCGGAACCTCCTTCCAGGGTAGCGACCTTCGCTTCAAGGTCTTTCACTTGCTGATCGGCTTTCTTGTAGCGGTCGAACCAGTCGTTCGAACACTTCTTTTCATAGTCCAGATTGCTTTTCAGTTCAGCGTTTTCGATTAAAATATCCAGGACGAACGCCTTCACGGCGTCGGTGTCATAAAAATTCAGTTTAGCCATTGTTTTTCACTCCTTTTCGTGATATACTGTTCGTAGACTTTTTTGAAAGGGCCGTTTCGGTTGTTGTGGTGACGACGAAACGGTCTTTTTCTGTTTCTTCAATGGTGATCTTGCGTTCACCAAGCAGAAGAAGACTTTTGACGGCTTGTCCGACCTGGACGGCCGACAGTGTCGCGGTGTACTTCATGTTTTGACCTCCTTTCCGTAGGATTTCGGAAGGCGCCACCTACAAAGGCGAAGCCGGTTCCAATGAACAGAAGGCCGAAGGTTCTGACCGTTCCTTCTACCAGGGACACCGCGTCGGTTTCTATGGCGCCGATTGTTCCCCAGGCAAAGAAGAAAGCAATAGCCGCCGCCAGGGCTGACGTCCTTCTGATCGCCAGACGGATTCGGCGTCGTTTCCGCCTGGTTGCTCTGTCCGGTGTCATTTCTTGACCTCCTTTCTTTTCGGACCACTGCCGCGACGGCGAATGTTTTCCTGGTAGGTTCTTTGTGCCAGTACCGGATCATAGGCCGGTCGCTGGTTCTGATCCAGTTTCCCAGTCGCGCCGCGTTTCAGTTCGACATACAGTGTTCGAAGGGCGACGCCCACTTCGTCAGAAATGTCGGAAATGGACATTCCTTTCGCGTACAGGGCCGCGATTTTCTTTCTGTTGTCGAAGGTGATAGACTTATAAACTGCCACGTTCTCACGCTCCTTTCTGCTTGCGGCCTTATAACCACGTATCGCCCTTGTCAGGATCGCCGTTGACCTGTTTAATGTTTGGGTCGAAGATTACGACGAAACGGTCTTCGTAAAACTTTTCAGAAATGACGGTTACTTCCCACAGGATATTCCAGTCTGTCAGTGTTCGGATCAGGTCCACAGCGAATTCCGCTTCCACGATTTCGCCGTCGGTGCTGACCAGAACTATATTCTTCGCTCTGCGTTTGTTAGTTGCGACGACGATTCTTTCAAGCATTTTTCTAATAGTCATTTTCTTCATTTTTAGGGTCCTCCGTGGTAAAAAAATAAGTTGCGAAGGCTCATTTGAACCTTGCAACTTAATACTACTCCTCACAGAAGAAGAAAAGGCTTGAATTAATACTTGACAAATATTGGAAGTAGTGATAACCTGATTATATCGCGATCAGACCTCATTTTTTCCACATGTGAGGCCCTCAAACGGAGAACTGGGTGTAGACGATCCCCGGTTCTTTGTTTTTTTATCACAAAATCAAAGGTTAAGCGGTTACAAAGTCAAACTTTTACAGACTTTGTAACCGCTTATTTTCTTTTCAGTGTATGTTTTAACAAATGATTTGTGTTATTCCGTCACTTCAAGCCCTGATTTTTTCGGCTCGCAAACGAAGACCTCTTCAAATTTTTTTGAAAGCTCGTTTGCACATGAGCGTGCGGAGATTTCAGATTCAAAGATACCGTATACGGTGGGACCGCTGCCGCTCATACAGGAGGCTGCGGCTCCGTATTTCCTCATACAGGCTTTTATTTCAATTCTCTCGGGAACTTCAACGAATTGCTCAAATACGTTTTGAATGAGAGAATACATCTTCTTGTTATTACCCGTTGCGAGAGCTCTTACAATTCCGTCCCTGTCGGCATGCCGTATTCCGACTGCGCTGTCAAAGGCGTCATATGCCTCCTTGGTTGACACGTCCTGATGAGGCTTTACAAGGACAAAAAACACGTTTTCAAGCGGTGGGAGAGGGGCAAGAACCTCGCCGATATCCATGGCGGCCATAGTGCCTCCCTTTAAGCAAAACGGTACATCGGCACCTACAAGGGCACCTATTTTGCAAAGCTCCTCTATGGGAAGGCTTGTACCGAGTATGCGGTCAAGACCCATTATGACTGCTGCACCGTCTGCACTTCCGCCGGCGAGTCCCGCGGCAAAGGGAATGTGCTTCTCGATATGTATCTTTATCCCGGGATTTTCGATGCCGGTGTATTCAAAAAATCTGCAGGCGGCCTTATAGGCAATATTTTTTTTGTCGCATGGGAGAGACTCGTTTGAGCATGTAAGTGTGACAGAGCCCTTTCGTCCGCCCGTAGCTACGGTTATTTCGTCATAGATGCCCACGGATTGCATAATCATAAACAGAGTATGGTATCCGTCCTCTGTTCGTTTAAGTATGTCAAGCATGAGATTTATTTTTGCATAAGCGTTTATCTTCATCAGTTTGCCTCCGTGGAAGTTGAACTTACCGGTAAATTCTATCATACTTTTGCATATTTTTGAATATTATTTTTAAAGCCCGTCCATAATGAGGTCAGAAAGGACGGTTTTATTATGAAGCTTACTTTAAGACAAATTCAAAAACTTATCATCGCGTCGGCGGCAATAGTGTTTTTTCTCGGAATAACCGGGTTCTCCGCAAAATGTGAAGATATACAGAGCAGCGTTTTGAGACTGCACGTTATTGCAAACTCAGATTCTGCGTGTGATCAGGAATTAAAGCTCAAGGTACGGGATGCTGTGCTTCTCAGCGGAAAAGAGGTGTTTTCGGGCTCGGATGATGTAAAATCCGCAGAAGAAAAGATACGTGATAATTCGGATAAAATACTTGAAACTGCACGGCGGGTCATAAGGGAGGAAGGCTTCGGATACGATGTACGTCTTGAAATATCAAATGATGATTTTCCGACCAGAACATACGGTGATACGACGCTTCCCGCGGGAAGATACCGTGCGGTGAAGATTATCATAGGTGAGGGCAGGGGGCACAATTGGTGGTGCGTTATGTTTCCTGCACTATGTATACCGGGTGCAAGCAGCGACGTATCCATAGAGGATGTATTGACAAACAGCGAGACTGAATTTGTAAAATCCGACCCCGAAATAGACGTAAGATTTCGTATAGTGGATGTCTTCGACAAAATGACTAAAATATTTAAAATAAATTAACATATTATTGGTGGTTTACGGGTTGAAAAAAATCCTGTCTGATGTTATTATTATGAATAACGTGTGAACTTTTTTGTAAAATTGTAATCATAAGTTTACATTTTGGTTTCGATTATCGTTTTTTCGAGGATATTTTCAGACAGGCGGTAGAGTTATCATGAAAAGGGAGAACAGGGCATTCAGGTTGATTGTTACGCTTTGCATGACGATTATTCTGCTTACCGCACTTTCCTTGCATACTGTTGCGGCAGAGGATAACGGTTGGGTAGCAAGCAGAAAAGACATCAGCTCTGAAGGCGTGCTTACTATACCTGACGGTGTAAAAACGGTGACGGTACATGTGCTTGATCGCGTTTGTTCACTGACGATTGTAACCGTTGAGGTTCCGAACTCGGTTGCCGTTATTGAAGCCGGAGCGTTTAAGAGTGCTTACAGGCTGAAAACTGTTGTAATAGACAACTATGAGGGCGGCCTTGAAATCGAGGAAGGTGCTTTTAGAAGCAAAACGGAGATAAAGTACCTGCGTGAAAAGCCGACGGAAAAGGTCACGACCGACAGCAGCACAGACATCGTTCAAGCAGACCCCGAGCCCTCAACGGCTGCTCATAAGGTACCGGCTGCCACGGCGGTTCCCAGCACCGTAACAACGACAAAGCAAGCTGTTACGACTACGAAAAAGAAGCCGGCGGAAACAACAACAAAAGAGGAAACGACCGCTGAGGAGACAACTACGGTAAAGGTTACGGAGTCAACACCTTTTTCGGATGCAAAGTCACAGCTTGAGGACGTTGAGGTTTGGAATAAGCTTATAAACCAGACGACCGAGGAGCAGGTTGCAGAGCAGCAAAAGACCGGAGGCTTCGCAAAAGGAGCGTCATACGTTGCGGTTGCGGTTGTAGCCGTTTCGGCCATAGGTCTCAGCGTACTTAAGTTTAAGAAATAATGAATAAAAAACACGGATGCTTTCTGTAACGAACAGGATGCATCCGTTTTATTTTGCAATGTATTTTTGATTTACTTTTTGCACAAAAAATTTGTGTTGATTTGTATTTTTTCGCCAATTAATCAATTGACGTTATAATTGTATTTAAATATAATTAGTTGTATTGTAAACGGGTGAAAATATTCGGAAAAGAGGGGAATGAAATGAGCCGTTATCTTGACGCCGCTCTCCATGAGACGAAGTCCTTTGTCGAGCATTTTCTTGTATGTCTCAAATGGATTGCTCTTTCTCTTATCTCCGGATTGGCCCTCGGACTTGTGTCTTACGCTTTTTACGAGTGCCTTTCTTTTGTAACCGAGTTTCGTCTCACTCACGGAAAAATCATATGGGCTTTACCGGTTGCCGGGTTGTTTATAGTTTTCATTTACGAAAAATTCGGCGGTAAGGTTTCAAAGGGAACCAATATGGTGCTTGCTGCCATAAACTCGGACGAAAAGATTCCCGTTATTATGTTACCGCTTATCTTTATCAGCACCGTTATCTCTCATTTGTTTGGCGCATCCGTCGGCAGAGAGGGTGCGGCGCTCCAGATGGGAGCAAGCTTCGGTAATACCTTTGCAGGCATCCTGAAGCTTAATGACAATGATAAAAAGATACTTATTATGACAGGTATGAGCGCCGCATTTTCCGCGCTCTTCGGTACTCCGCTTGCCGCCGCCGTATTTTCCATGGAGGTTATAAGCGTAGGTGTCATGTATTATTCTGCCCTTGTTCCGTGCGTTGTTTCGGCACTTACGGCGGCAAGCGTGGCAAAACACCTCGGTGTGCAGTATGCCGACTACAAGCTTTCCGTGGTTCCGGAATTCACGCTGTATACCGGAGGTATGACCATACTGCTCGGCATACTTTTTGCCATAGTCAGCATAGCTCTCTGCATGGTCCTCATTCTGTCAGAGCGCGGAATGGTTAACCACATAAAGAATCCGTATATCCGTGTATTCGCTGCCGGTTTGCTTATAGCGTGCTTTACGGCACTTATGGGAACTCAGGATTATAACGGACTGGGAACAGGCGTTATCACGGCGGCTTTGTCCGGAAACGTGGTTTGGTATGCGTTTATCATAAAGATGCTCATTACCGGAGTTTCTCTCTCGGGCGGATACAGAGGCGGTGAAATCGTTCCGGTGCTTTTCATAGGGGCAACCTTTGGGGCTCTTTGCGGAAACATACTGGGCTTTGCTCCTGGCTTTTGCGCTGCACTGGGTATGACCGCAGTATTCTGCGGAGTTACCAATTCACCGGTTGCGTCTATACTGATAGGCATTGAACTCTTTGGCGGAAAGGGGATATGGTTCTTCTGTCTCTGCATCGCCATAAGCTATATGCTGTCGGGATACTTCGGTCTCTACAAGAGTCAGCTTATCATATACTCAAAGTACAGGTCGGTTTACGTTCACAGAAAAACAAAAAGGTAGATATCACAAAAAACAGTTACAAACAAAAACTAAAGCAGATACAAAACTTAAGCAGACAAAAAACTAAGTCAGATACAAAATTAAGGCAGATACAAAACTTAAGCAGGTACAAAACTAAGGCGGATACAAAACTAAAACAGACAAAAGTCTAAGCAGATACAAAAACCAAAACAGGAGCAGACATATCACAAAATGCTGAGAGGAGAATAAAGATGTCTGAAAATTTCATCATCACTATAGGTCGTCAGCACGGCTGCGGAGGAAGATTAGTGGGAAAAGAGCTCTCGAAAAGACTCGGTATTGCCTACTATGACAAGGAGATTGTACGGGGTATGATTGCAGAGGATTGCGGCATTTCGGTTGAAGCCGTGTCCGAGCTTATGGACAAACGCACCTCCAGCCTTCTATATGAGATGGCAACCTACGGCATAGACAGAAGTCCGCTTGAGGAACAGATTTTTATATCCGAGACCAGAATTGTGAAGGAACTTGCGGATAAATCGCCCTGCATAATTGTCGGTATTTGTGCGGACTACATACTGCGCGACCGAAAAAATATACTCAAGGTATTCCTGTACGGCGATATGTCCGACAGAATAAACAGGATAGTTAACTATTACAAAGATGTTCCCGAAATGACGGAGCAGGAGCTTAAAATCATAGACAGAAAAAGAGCTAATTACTATCATTTCTTTACAACTCTCAAATGGGGAGAGCGAAAGAACTATGATATGCTTATAAATACCGGAATCGGCGTGGAAAATGTCACGGACATGCTTGAAGTAATTGCGCGTTCCGGAATCGGAGGGAAAAATTGATGTCTGAAATTCACACGGAAAATAAAATGGGAATCATGCCCGTGGGTAAATTGCTTATCTCTATGGCGGTGCCTATGATGATTTCCATGCTCGTCCAGGCTCTCTACAATGTAGTAGACAGTATGTTCGTGGCAAAGCTTTCACAGGATGCCCTTACTGCGGTGTCCTTCGCTTTTTCAATGCAAAACCTCATGATTGCCATAGCGGTCGGAACGGGTGTTGGAGTTAATGCGCTTTTGTCAAAAAGCCTCGGTGAGAAGGATGTTAAAACGGTAAACAGAACAGCCGGCAATGCAATTTTTCTTGCCGGATGCACATACATACTTTTTCTTGTGCTCGGACTTACGGTGACGGAGATGTACTTTGACGTACAGGTGAAGGATCCTATTGTTTCACAGTACGGTAAGGATTACCTGTTTATTGTATTGACATGCTCCTTCGGAATGGTCGGACAGATTTGTCTTGAACGTCTTTTGACCTCCACCGGAAAAACCATATACAGTATGGCAACGCAGATAATCGGTGCTGTTATCAATATAATCCTTGACCCCATAATGATTTTCGGTTATCTCGGCTGTCCTGCTCTCGGAGTTCGGGGCGCTGCTATAGCGACGGTTATCGGTCAGTGTGTAGCATGTGTTGCCGGGCTTATATTCAATCTCAGAGTAAATAAGGAAATAGAATTTTCAATAAAGCATATGAAGCCCAGCGGAAGCATAATCAGAAGGATTTACGCAGTAGGCGTACCGTCGATAGTTATGGCGTCCATCTCCTCGGTTATGGTATTCGGGATGAATAAAATTCTTATCGGCTTTAACAAAACCGCTGTTGCCGTTTTCGGTGTATACTTTAAGCTTCAAAGCTTTGTATTTATGCCGGTGTTCGGCCTCAACAACGGTATGGTTCCGATAGTTGCCTTCAATTACGGAGCGAGAAGCAGGGAGAGAATTATCAAAACAATAAAGCTTGCAATGGTATATTCTGTTTCAATAATGATATTGGGAACTATAGTTTTTGAGGCAATGCCGCAGCTCCTTCTCGGAATATTCGAATCAAACAATCCCGCCGAAAATGCCGCAATGGTTGAGATAGGTGTTCCGGCTCTGAGAATTATAGCGATAAGCTTCATCTTTGCGGGTGTAAGCATAATAATGGGCTCAACATTCCAGGCTCTCGGCAATGCAGTCTACAGTCTCTTTGTATCTGTCGCACGTCAGCTTGTCATTATTCTCCCAGTGGCATATTTCCTGTCTCTCACGGGACATCTTGATCTTGTATGGCTTTCATTCCCCATTGCGGAGATTTTATCTCTCGGACTTTCGGCAATATTCTTCAAAAAGACATTAAAGCTCATTGATTTTGACAGGGAAATACTCCCTGAAAAAGCTTAGGCGGAAACAGTCTCGGAAAGTTGAGCATATGCTTCTTTTTGTGAAATAAGCGAGAATTATTAAAAGCGTTACCTTAAGATAAGGTAACGCTTTTTTGTATGCCGATTTTCTTTATGCGTTTTTTGTGGCTTAATTATTCTTTGTGAATTTATGCATCTTTTGCGGTTTTACTTTTTGCGGCTTCGTTTTCGGAAGCGTTTGTGTCTTTGGTTTCTACGGTTATCTTTTCACTTCCCTTACCCCAAAGCCTCTTTTCCTTGCCCTCAAGAAGATTTATGATATTTTTTCTGTGCCTGTAGAAGGACATGAGCGGATAAAGGGCTGCGGTAACAACAATCCAAAAGAGGTTTTTGTCCGTGAAGTAAATGATGAAAAATGAGAGGAAGGACAAAAATTCAAACGAGAGAGAAGCGACCGACATAATACGTGTTATAAGAAGAAGCAAAAGAGCGGGTATGCCGGCAATGAGAAAAGCTCGCCAGTCGACCGCAAGTATGATTCCTATGGAAGCGGCAACACCCTTTCCGCCCTTAAAGCCCATATAAAACGGATAGTTATGTCCGACTATTGCGAATATACCGACAAGCAGCTCAATGGCAACATCCATAGGACCGAACAGAAGTCTCGGTATGAGTATCGATAGTGCACCCTTAAGTGCGTCTATAACGAGAACAACCATTCCGAATTTTGCTCCGAAAACACGAATCGCATTCGTTGCTCCGGGATTTCCGCTGCCGTAGTTTCTTATATCTACTTTTTTTACAAGCTTTCCGAAGATATATGAAGTCTGAAAAGATCCCAAAAGGTATGCCAAAGCTATTGAGATAAGTATCTGATACCAGACCATAATTTCACCTCATGTCAAATGTATGTTAATAAAGAATAACAGAAACGAGGCGTAAAAATAAGAATATTTTGTTAAAAATTAAATTCATTTATGTTAAAACTTCAAAAAAGTGGTATGATGACGTAAAATATTGTTTTTCGAAAAGATTAAAAAGGAGGGGGAAGTGTGCTTATTTCAACCAAGGGGCGTTATGCATTGCGTGTTATGGTTGACATTGCCGAGCATTCCGGGGAGGAATACCTGTCTCTGAAGGATATCGCCAATCGACAGAGGATTTCAATGAAGTATCTTGAGATGATTATCGGTTCTCTTGTAAGGGAAAAGCTTCTTCTCAGCAGACGCGGAAAAACGGGAGGATACACTCTTTCAAAGTCACCTGATGAGTACAGCGCCTACGAGATAATTTTCGCCGCGGAGGGCGGAATCGCATCTGTCGGCTGCCCCTTGCTTGAGGGTGCGATATGCAATCATGTCGACAGTTGCACGACGTTTCCTCTGTGGAAAGGACTAGATACTGTTATTGAAAATTATCTTAAAAGCGTAACTCTTAAGGATCTTGTAAACCGAACCGTGAAGTAAAGCGTTATGAAAAATAAAACCGATGGATATGTAACCCTATGGGTTACATATCTGCCGGTTTTTCTGTTTGTTTATTTTCTCCGCTGTCATTTTTTCGCCTGAGAATTTATCTCCCGATATGCAGTGTCCGAAGAATTGTCTTCGGGTATCTTTTGTCGAAAACGTCTTCTGTGTGAGGAGGCTTAAATCACTGATGATAAAGGTTGTCCGTCTCGTATGTTGGCTCGCAGGTCATATTTATTTTGAGCTTTTTGAATACGCTCGTGTCGACCTGAGAGATAATTACGGATGTGTGCGCCTCACAGTCCTTAAGGTCTTTGAGATGTTCCATGGCAAGCTTTGCGTTTTTATCCGTTGCGGCTGCGATGGACAGGGCTATGAGTATCTCATCGGTGTGAAGTCGCGGGTTTCTGCAACCCAGGGACTCGGTTTTAAGCTTTTGCATCGGCTCAAAAACCATGGGGGGAATAAGATGAATTTCATCGGGAATACCGGCGAGCTCCTTGAGTGCGTTAAGAAGCATTGCCGAGGACGAGCCGAGAAGGTCTGTTGTCCGTCCCGTGACGATTTTTCCGTTTGGAAGCTCTATCGCAGAAGCTGGCTCTCCGCCGTATGCCTCCGATTTTTCACATGCTGCGTGTACAACCGGTCTGTCGGAGATGCGCAGCCCCGCCTGTTTCATAAGGAGCTCAAGCTTCATAACAACGCTGTCGTCCACAAGACCTTTTTTCTTGTCGCAAAGTCCGGTGAAATATCTGCGTATGATTTCCTGGTTTGAAGCCTCTATACACGCGTCATTGTCAATGATACAGTTTCCCGCCATGTTTACGCCCATGTCCGTGGGGGACTTATACGGCGATGTACCCGCAATTTCTTCAAAAATTGCATTGAGCACGGGGAAAACCTCAACGTCCCTGTTGTAGTTTACGGTTGTTACTCCGTAGGCTTCAAGGTGGAACGGATCAATCATGTTTACATCGTTCAGGTCTGCGGTTGCGGCTTCATACGCGAGATTTACCGGATGCTTGAGAGGTAAGTTCCATATGGGGAAGGTCTCAAATTTTGCGTATCCGGATTTTATTCCGCGTTTGTTGTCGTGATAGAGCTGAGAAAGACAGGTTGCCATTTTTCCGCTTCCCGGACCCGGTGCGGTTATTATTACGAGCTGTCGGGTCGTTTTTATATACTCATTTTTTCCGAAGCCGGCATCACTCACGATAAGGGGAATGTTTGACGGATAGCCCTCTATGGGATAGTGGCGGTACACACTTATTCCGAGGCTTTCAAGTCTGTTTTTGAACGCGTCTGCCGCAGGCTGATTTCTGTACCTTGTAAGTACGACGGAGCCTACGTACAGGCCTACGGATTTGAACGAGTCAATAAGACGCAGTACGTCAAGGTCATATGTTATGCCGAGGTCGCCTCTTACTTTATTCTTTTCGATATCTCCGGCGTTTATGGCGATAACTATCTCTGCCTTGTCCTTGAGCTTTAAGAGCATCTGAAGCTTACTGTCGGGCTTGAAGCCGGGGAGAACCCTGGAGGCGTGGTAGTCGTCAAATAGCTTTCCGCCGAACTCAAGATAGAGCTTTCCGCCGAATTTTTCTATCCTTCCGGCGATATGCTCAGACTGCATCCTTAAGTATTTGTTGTTGTCAAATCCTATCCTTTTCATAAAGAACCCCTTATTGATTAGTATCTCTGTTAATTACGGTATCTGCAAGCCTTGCCACTACCACGAATCTTTCGTTTTCGTTACCGGTGGTACAGGTTGAGAGTGTAATTGTTTTATCATTTTTTTTGAAGTCGGACGTGTCCGCGGTAAATTCGCTTCGGTTCAAGACGGACTCATACCATTTTTCATGCTCGCTGTCACTCGCGAAGTTCAGCGTATAAACGGAATTATCCGTTGTGACGGTCTGTGCCGAAACAACCTCAAATTTGTATGCCATTTCCGGCTTGATGATGTAAACATACGGATGCTCGTTGCGGTAATCAACAGACTTGTACTTTTTCAAGGAACCGAACATCGAGCCGTTTTTTGTGTTGTGTCCGTAGATAATGGTGTTTGCGTCCTCGAAGTCTCCCGAGCATCTGCTGTCGATAAAGATACTTCCGAAGTCGCTGTATATGTTGTTGTAAGTGTGCTTTAAGTAATAATCGTTGTTATCGTCAATCAGGAGCGGATAATTTACCGGTGTGTCTTTTATGTAAATCCACCCTATAACGTCGCTGTTCTCTTTGTTCAGCTTTTCAAGGTCGATTTCAAAATCAAGTCCGAATACGCCTTTCTTTGGCTCGGTTTTTTTTGTGAATTCCTCACGGGACTCCTTGTATATGTTATCACCCTTGTTGTAGTCGGAGAGCATACCTATAAGTTTGCAGCAGGAAAAAATGAAAAGTGCAATGAAGGCAATTTCCAGAATTGTGTAAATCCTTGTTTTCACAGGCAGCCACTCTCCTTTAATCAATTTGTAACCTTATAATCAATTGCGCGTTATTCTTAGTCTCCGCCACAGGAGCGGGAAAGACTGTACAACGAAACACACGTCTGTCATTGTACCATAAAACAAACACTTATTCTATGATAAACAATTTTCTAAAGATATTCCACACTTTTTTGCCTATTTCTCTTTATTTTTTTGTGCAAAACCTTTATAATTAATCTGTTATCAATATGTAAAACGAGGGTTTTGTTATGGATTGTAATAAAACAGTGCAAAAGCTGCGCAGAGTCCTTTGTTTTATCATGGCTTTTATTTTTATGTTCACATTTTTGTGTGGCTGTGTGGATGATGAAAAAGATGATTCGCAAAATTCGTCTGCGTCGGGAGAGAATACGAGCAGCGAGGCAGCGAAGACCGATGAATCGAAAGTCGAAACGTCCGCATCGGAAGCCGGTGAAACAAAAGGCGAAGCGTCAGGCAATGCGACGAGCGGCGGAGGAAAGGCACATACAACTTATAAGGGGACTAGGGCTCCGGCTACGAAAGCTCCGCAGACTCAGGCAACACAGCCTCCGAAGTCAAATACCTATTACCCACCTCAGGTAAAAACGAATCATGCTTCGGGAACACTTGTTGCGGCAAACGCGGCCGCAAAGCTTGACTATTCCAACACACACGACGGATACATCATGTGCATGTACTTTGCACCGTATGTATACGCGGTTGTCATGGTAAAAGGGCCGAACGGCTCACAGGTGAATTATTCTGTTTCAACGCAGAATTATTATTTTGCAATACCGCTGACCGCAGGAAGCGGAACGTACTCAATAACCATAGCCGGAAACACGGACGGAAGCACTCAGTATTCCGTTTTGCTCTCACAGCAGATAAGTGTTTCACTGAGCTTCTCAACCGTTGCGTACACGAGACCGAACATAAACGTTGACTACAGCAGCGGTACATCGGCGGTAAACTATGCGGCTCAGCTCACAAGAGGCTGTGACAGCGACCTTGAAAAGATTCAGGCCATCTACAACTATGTTTGTAAGAACTTCAGCTATGATTACGGAAAGGCAAGCAGGCTGGGCTCGGACAACACCGGACGTTATCATCCGAACTTAAACTCGACATGGTCATCCGGAACGGGTATATGCTATGACCTTGCCGCAGTAACTATCGCAATGCTGAGAACTCAGGGCCTTACCGCAAAGATGGAGGTCGGCACGACGAACTACGTGAACGGGCTTCACGCATGGGTGAGTGTATACACGAGTGAAAAGGGCACGATAAACGGCGGAATAACATTTTACGGCGGTTGGAAGCGAATTGACCCGACAGCGGCCATAACGGGACAAAGCGGTGTGGCGTACGACTGGGGCAGCAAGGCCTTCAGCGTCACAAAAACTTATTAAAAAACGTTTAGTAAACGGAGGAAATAAATTATGAGTATAAGACAACTTGACGGACCTTATCTCTCGTCTTTTTGCATGGAGATGGCACTCTGCCTCAAGGCGGGTATTTCGCTCAATGAGGGACTTTTCATGCTGGCTTCGGACGAGACGGATAAAGAATTAAAGGAAATGCTCGACGGTCTTTACAAGAGCATGGACGGCGGAGCGTCTCTTGAGGATTCCATGAAGGACGCAGGCTGCTTCCCGAAGTACGTTGTGGATATGGTTGAGATAGGAACAAAGACCGGACGGCTTGAGTCCGTTCTCCGTGCACTCTCGGCTTACTACACACGTCAGGAGCAGATAACAAGGAGTATAAAGAATGCGGTTGTTTACCCGTTTGTGCTTATGTTTATGCTTCTTCTTGTGGTAGGAGTTCTTGTAACCAAGGTGCTTCCTATCTTCAACGACGTGTTCAATGAGCTCGGCGCCGAGATGTCGCCTGTTGCCGTTTCGATAATGAATTTCGGAACCGGCGTCACAAAGTATGCCGCTGTGATTCTTGCGGTGGTGGTAGTCCTTATAATCATTGCCGTTGTTATAAGCACTGTTCCTTCACTCACTCTTAAGTTTGTGACCTTTTGGAATAAGATTACATCGAACAGAAAGATAAGCAAAAAAATTGCCTCCGCAAGATTTGCTTCCGGTATGGCTATGACTCTTGCCAGTGGTCTGGATACGGATGAGTCACTTGACATGGTTGAACGTATAACGGAAAACCCGGTAATGATAGCACGCATACAAAAGTGCAGAGAACTAATGAAATCCGGAGAGCTGTTTGTTGATTCGGTTGCAAAGGCAGATATTTTCCCGTCTCTTTACTGCAGGATGCTCTCTATAGGCTTCAAAACCGGTACTGCGGATACCGTTATGGAGGAGATTGCGGCACGCAGTGAGAACGACGTAAATGAGGATATCGAATCCGTGATAAACAAGGTTGAGCCTACGCTTGTAATCATTATGTCACTTATAGTAGGTCTTATACTTCTCTCTGTAATGCTTCCTCTTATGAGCATTATGACAACTATAGGCTAAAAAGGGCGTGTTTTTATGAGAACAAAAGTCAGAAAGCGCTCTTTGCTTGAAGTGCTTAAAGGACATTTGCTTTCGATTGTTTTCTTCATTGTCATTTTCGGTCTGTTTATCGGCGGTATAAGAAGTGCCGAGGCAAACAGTGCCGCAGAGGAAAAAAGAGTTCTTGAAGAGAGCATAAACAAGGCGGTTGTCAGCTGTTATGCACTGGAGGGCGCATATCCGGACAGTATTGAGCATCTGGAGGAAAACTACGGACTTGTGTATGACAAGGACAAATACAGAATTCTTTATTCGGTATTTGCTTCAAACCTCATGCCGGAGATTTCCGTGGTTTCCATGGATGAACTCGACAAACAGGATGAGAATCCGGATGATCAGGATATAATTCTTTATTAGAAAGGGGAACTGCACAGATGAAAAAGAGAACTTCCTACACGGTTGACACAGTATTTGTGCTCGTTCTCTTTGCAGTTTTTGCAATAACGGTGCTGTTCGTGCTTATCGCGGGAGCCGGTGTTTATAAAAACACACAGGCTCTCATGAAGGAAAGGTATGAGGAGCGCACCTGTATCTCATATATCACAACAAAGCTCAATCATTACGATGAGGACGGAAAGGTATATGTAACCGATTTCGGAGGCTTCTCCGCATTGGCTCTTGACGAGACCGTTTCGGGTATAGATTTTACAACATATATCTATTGTTGTGACGGAAAGATGAAAGAACTCAGATTCCAGAAGGGGCTTGAGTTTGAACCGTCTGCGGGACAGGATATCATTGACGCGAAGTATTTAAACTTCAGTCAGGACGGAAGTCTTATAACAATAAAATGTATCGGCGAAGAGGGAACGGTTTCTACTGTTGTCGTAAACGTTGCCAGTGAAACGGAGGCGGCAGTATGAAAGATATAAAAACACGTTCAAAATCATCTCTGTTCCTTATGGAACTCATAATTGTTCTTATGTTTTTCTCACTCAGCGCTGCCATCTGTATGAAGGTGTTTGCCGTTTCAAAGGTAAAGACGGATACGGCAAGAGATCTTGCGCAGGCATCCTTTGCCGCAGAAAGCTTTGCGGAGGTTTATAAGGAATACCGCGGAGATATGGGAAAGGTCGGAGAGTATTATTCCGTAAACGGTGTTACGAGCAACACAAAAAGAATGGTTTTCTTTTATGACTCCGAGTGGAACCGCATAACAGACGGCGGCGACGCCGTATATTCCATGGGCATAGTTACCGACAGAGACAAGAATCTCTTAAAGGCTTCTATAAGGGTTGCAAGAGTTGATGCCTCCGACAAGAGTATAATTGAGATTGTTGCGGCAACGACTGCGGCGGATAACTGAGGGGAGGCGTCATGATTATGGAAAAACACGTTGAACAGAATACAAGACAGTCCTCCGGTATAAACATAGGAAGTGCCTCCATAATAATGGTGTTTTCCGTGCTTTGCCTTACGGTATTTGCCGTGCTTACATTTGTGACTGCAAACAATGAGTATAAATTGTCGGTGAAGTCGGCAGATCAGGTAAAGGCTTATTATGCCGCTGATGAAAGTGCGACTGAAACTATGGCGAAGATTGAGACAATTGTCAAAAGCTCAGGCTCCTACGGTCTTATCACAAACGAGGTGAGCGGGCTCGGAGTTACTACGGAGACAACCGATAAGGGACTCGTTCTTTCATACACTGAAAAGATGGATGACTATCAGGAGCTCCGCGTAAAGCTTCTCTATGACGGTACAAGACTTTCCGTAAAGCAGTGGAAGCTTGTAAATACTGCCGAGTGGAACGCAGGAGAAATGACTATTTTAGGTTAGGACGGTTGAGGAAATGGATTTAATCACTCTATTGAGAGGTGCGGTTGAAAAGCAGGCGTCGGATATTTTCGTGCTTGCGAGCCTGCCGCTCTCCTATAAGCTCAACGGTATTATAGTTGCGCAGGAAGAGGAAAAGGTTACCCCGCAGATTTCCCGTGCGATAATCGAAGAGATATACGAAACTGCGGGCAGACCTATGGACAGACTGCTTAAAACGGGAGACGACGACTTTTCTCTTGCGATAAGCGGACTTTCACGTTTCAGGGTAAGCACCTACAAGCAGCGCGGCTCCCTTGCGGCGGTCATAAGACTTGTATCTTTTGAGATACCGAACTATGAGGAGCTCGGTATACCAGAGTCAGTTATGTCGGTTGCGGATAAAACTAAAGGTCTGGTACTGGTAACGGGACCTGCCGGCGGAGGTAAGTCAACGACCCTTGCATGTATCATTGACAGGATAAACGCAACGAGAAACGGTCATATCATCACTTTGGAGGAGCCTCTTGAGTACCTTCATAAGAATAAAAAGAGCGTTATTTCACAGCGTGAGATAGAAACAGACACGGAGAACTATGTAACGGCGCTTAGGGCATGCTTAAGACAGTCGCCGGACGTTATTCTTGTGGGAGAGATGCGCGACTATGAGACTATCAAGACAGCGATGACGGCAGCCGAGACAGGGCATCTTGTTATTTCTACCCTTCATACGGTGGGTGCTGCAAATACAATTGACCGTGTCATAGACGTATTTCCTCCGAATCAGCAGCAGCAGATAAGAGTTCAGCTTGCACAGCTCTTGCAATGTGTTATTTCACAGCAGCTTATTCCTACTGTTTCGGGTGAGCTTGTTCCGGCTTTTGAGGTTATGAATCTCAACAGTGCGATAAGAAACATGATTCGTGAGTCGAAGGTTCACCAGATAGACTCTATCATCGGAACCTCTGCCGCGGAGGGTATGGTTTCTATGGATACGAGTATTTACGAGCTTTACGAAAAGGGAATCATCACCGAGCACAATGCAATTAAGTTTGCCTCTAACGCAGACCTTCTTAAAAAGAAGATAGAGCACAACAAATTTTTAGGAAAAAAGTAAACTATTATGATACTCAACGTTTCAAAGCTTACTAAAAGCTACGGAGAAAGAGTCTTGTTTTCAGACGGCTCCTTCTCCGTTGAAAAAGGAGATATAGTGGGACTTATCGGCGCAAACGGTGTCGGTAAGACCACTTTATTTAATATAATCATCGGAACCGAAGAAAGTGACTCCGGTTCTGTTTTATTGTCGTCCGGAGCAAGGGTGGGGTACCTTGAGCAGCATGTTTGCTCAGACTCCGACAAGACCTGTTATGAGGAAACACTTACCGTTTTCAGTCATCTTTTTGAAATTGAAGAGGAACAGAAAAGCATAGAAGAAAGGCTGAGAGCCTTATCTGAAATGGAAACAGCGGACGGAACGACCGAGGAAATAAAAAAAGAAACGGAAAAGAAAGCAGATGAGGAAGAACGGCAGTCCCTTATCTTAAAGCAGGCAAAGCTTATTGAAGAATATGAAAACCTCGGAGGACTTACCTATGTGTCCCGTACTCATGCGGTTCTCTCCGGTCTGGGATTTACTGACGAAGAGCAGAGGCTTCCGGTCTCGGGCTTGTCCGGCGGACAAAAATCAAAGATAGGTCTTGCAAAGCTCCTGCTTACAAAGCCGGATATCATGCTGCTTGACGAGCCTACGAACCATCTTGACATAAAATCCGTACAGTGGCTTGAAAGGTTTATAACAGGCAGTAAAATTACCGCTCTTGTCATTTCACATGACAGATATTTTCTTGACCGTATATGCACCGGGATTGTCGAGATATACGCAAGGAAGATGTTTGCGACAGCGGGCAATTATACACGGCACATGGAGCTTCGCTCAGAACGTGATAAGACGGAGTCCCGCCACTATGAAAATACGATGGCGGAGGTTAAGAGAATTGAAGGCATAATCGAACAGCAGAGACGCTGGAACAGAGAAAAAAACATAAAGACCGCTGAGTCAAAGCAAAAACAGATTGACAGAATGCTTGACGGCCTCAGTGCCCCGGAGCATGAAAATAATGATTTCAGGTTTTCGTTTATGCCTCTCACCGAAAGCGGAGAAGATGTTTTGTCTGTTACCGACCTTAAAATGGAGTTTCCGGGAAAGCTTCTTTATGAGAAGGTTTCGTTTGACGTAAAAAAAGGAGACTCCGTTTTCATAGTGGGTGAAAACGGAATCGGCAAGACAACGCTTATAAAGCAAATAATGCGCAGGGGCAGAGGCGTGCGTTTCGGCGTAGGCGTGACCATAGGTTACTTTGACCAGCATCAGTTGAATCTGACCCTTTCAAAGAGAATAACAGATGAGATTCACGATGCGTTTCCGTCCCTTACGGATACCGAGGTACGTTCCGCTCTTGCCGTATTCGGCTTCAGAGGTGAAAAGGTGTTCGATACTCTGGAGGTGCTTTCGGGCGGTGAACGTGCAAAGGTGGCTCTCTGCAAGATAATGCTTAAAAAGTGCAATTTCCTTATCCTTGACGAGCCTACAAACCACCTCGACATCTACTCCATGGACGCACTGGAAAATGCACTTATGAGCTATACCGGTACATTGCTGGTTATCTCACATGACCGATATTTTATAAATAAGCTTGCGAACAAGGTTCTCGAACTTAAGAGTGACGGAGCGAGAGTTGTTCCCGGCAATTATGAAAACTATGAGGAACTGTTGCTTCGAGAAACAGAGGCATCGTCATCTGAGGTTAAGGCTTCGGTAAAAAAAGAGCCGGGACACGGCGGACAGAGCTACCTCGAAAAGAAGCAAAGACGCTCCGAACTGACAAAGCTTCGGACGGCATTGCGTAAAACCGAGGAGGAAATAGAGAAGCTCGAGAACGAGATAAACGATACCGAAACGGCATTGGCGGATGATAAAATTGCAGCAGACTACGAGAGGATTTCCGAGCTGTCTGACAGGCTTGCCATTGCAAATACGGCACTTGAAGCCGCTATGGAAAAGTGGGAGGAGCTTTCACTTAAGGTATCAGAGGCAGATGCCGGGCAATAAAATACCGACAGACAAAATAACAATCACCCTACAAGCCGTTACAAGGCAGACAGGGTGATTTTTCATTACTTTTTATGAAAGCTCTCTTATCGAGAAAACGACAAACTTATATGTTTCGCAGTAATCGTTGTATTTTGAAATATTCAGTTCAAAGGCTCTTCCCGAAACATCTCTGAATACGTAAACAATTCTGTCCCTTCCGGACGCAAATTGTTTTTCGATGTATTCGTAGTCTGAATATCGTGCAAAATCTTTTTTAAAGTCCTCGGCGATGTAATTGTCACAGAGATGAATCATCATCTCGCGATGATCCTTAAACTTATTCGCGTATCGGTCAAATTCATCATTTTCTCTGGAGTGAACAAGCTTACTCATTTCATTCTCAAGGTTTATGATGTAAATAAGAATCTGGTCATGTATGAGCTGCTTTAAAACGCTCATGTTAAAGCATTCGTCTTTTTCGTATTCTCTTCGCTTCATTATGGTATCCGTAAGGAGACAGGTGTAGAAAAAGACACGTTTATTCTCTTCGTTGTGAATGGGGGTAAGACGAAGCATATGCCATTGGTATTTGTTGTCGCCCTTGTTTTTCAGAAGAAGTTCCTGCGTAAGGAGTTGATTTTCTTCATACGCCTTTCCCGTAACCTCCGGAGATAAAAATTCCTTGAATCTCTGGAAAAAGAGCGGATGGACGATATTGGTTGAATCTTCAATAAGCCTTTTTATCGTTATTCCGTTCTCAATGTCGTCTGAAACGGGGAGAAGGTCATCCACGGAAACCGGATAACATATGTCGTCTTCATAATTAATAATCGCCGTGAAGAGGAAATTTCTTTTGAGATAGTGTAAAATGATTTCATCTGTCCGTTCAATGTTTACACAGGGTTGTTCATTGTCGTTTATACTTTTCATTATTTCCGCCTTTTTCATATATTGAATCACCGGCTTTCATGACTGCTTTCTGACATTATTATACATAATTGCATAAAGTTTTTCAACATAATTGTAATTTTTGTTGAAGTTGTATAGTTTCTACCGTTCTTTTTGAACGTTTTTCTGAATTTGCGTCTGATAAACGGTGCTTGCGGGTAAATACGATACAAATGTCTGCCGGAACGGTAAAAGAATAAGACTGCGATTCTCACGGGGAGAATTGCAGTCTTATCTTTTCCCTAAGGTTTCACTTTTGAGACACCTTATTAAAGCTTTGGAGCTGGAGATGGGACTTGAACCCACGACCTATTGATTACGAATCAATTGCGCTACCAACTGTGCCACTCCAGCACGTAGCATGAATGCCATTCACGCGCATATACATTCTAAAGGAAAAGGTGATTATTTTCAAGAGTCATTTTCGGTTTTTTTAAATGATTTTTTTTACTCGTCGTACATCGCCGTCAAAGGTAGTTTTAATTGACTTTGGCGTTCCGCTATGGTAACATATTTCAGTGAAATAATTGTAAAAATTAACTTTGGTATAGAGGAGACAGTTTTATGAAAAGACTTATTCCGATTGTTTTGATTATTTGTATGGCACTCAGTATGACGGTTGCTCTCACAGGCTGTAAGGAGAGTTCTCCTACCGTTCAGAAGCCTTCTTATGCAAACGGTGAGAATACATCCGGCAATGGTGAAAAGGCATCCCTTGACGCTTTCAAGGGTAAACTCATGGAGCCCTACGCAAAGATTATGGCAACGGGAAACTATATGTTTGAAGCAAGTCCCGACGGTCAGAATCCAATAACCGTTGCCCTTTACGGAGACAACACGCTTATCACTATGACTATGCCGGTCGAAAACAAGGATACTCTTGTAAGCTTCGTTAAAATCGGAGAAAAATATTATATCGCTCTGCCGACAGAAAAGGTTAAGCAGTCGGTAACTAAGGATACCATGGAGAATGAGCATCAGTTCTCACAGCTTGTAAATAACGCAAAGCTTGACAATGTACTCAGCGGAACATTCAAGAAGCAGGGAACTATCGACGGTGACGACGGTAAGAAGTACACTTATGAGGATTATTATGTTCCCCTTGCAACAACAACGTACCGCTTCATCTTCGATGACAGCTCACAGCTCGTTATGTTCGGCACACAGGTTACGGGAAAAGACATGTACTACGCAAACCTGAGCTTCTATGAAACTTCAGCTGATGCGTTTAACGTAATCGAATCCTATCAGGATGCAAGCAAGCTTTCTGCTTCGTCTTCACAGACAAATAACGCAGGCTGATTTCAGTGATATTTCGGCACTCCGGACACTGTCGGGGGTGCCTTGCTTTTCTTTTATAAAAGGGAGGTTTTTTTGTGACTGTATTGGTTACGGGCGGTGCCGGAGGTATCGGCGGTGCGGTGTGCAGGGAATTTGCCGCAGCAGGCTACAAGGTGGCAATAAACTATTTTAAGTCGGAGGAATCCGCAAACAGGATTGTCGATGAAATTCTTGAAGCCGGAGGAATGGCGAAGGCGTATAAGGCGGACGTTTCACAGCCTGCAGAGGTGTCTAAGATGGTGGTTGACGTTATGGCGGACCTCGGACACGTAGATGTGCTTATAAACAATGCGGCTGTTGCGTATCAGGGCCTTATCACGGATACGACGGACGTTATCTATGACCGCCTTATGGATGTAAACATGAAGGGCGCCTTCAACGCGACTAAGGCTGTTCTTCCGGGAATGATAAACAGAAAAGACGGAGTTATAATAAACATCTCTTCCATGTGGGGTGAGGTAGGCGCTTCCTGTGAGGTTATCTACAGCGCGTCCAAGGCCGCGCTTCTCGGCTTTACAAAGTCGTTGGCAAAGGAAGTCGGTCCTTCGGGAATAAGAGTTAACTGTATATCACCGGGGGTTGTGGACACTCCCATGAATTCTGCGCACGGAGAAAGAGATATGGAGGAGTTGTCAAACGAAACTCCTCTTGAGAGGATAGGCAAACCGGAGGAAATCGCTAAGGCAACCCTTTTCCTTGCGTCGGAAAACGCCTCATTCATAACGGGACAAATTCTGGGCGTAAACGGCGGGTTTATCATCTGATTCGGTCAAGGCTATGACGGAAAAGAATAATAAGATAACAGAATAAGATAATTACATCAGACGGGAATTTTACGATGAAAATAAAAATAAAGTATTTCACGGATAAAATCGAAAAGCTCAGGTATATCGACGGCAAGTCCGACTGGATTGACCTTCGCTGTGCGGAGGATATCTCCATGAAAAAGGGAGAGTGGAGACTTATTCCGCTCGGTATTGCCATGGAGCTTCCGAGGGGCTTTGAGGCTCATGTTGTGCCGCGTTCTTCAACCTTTAAGAACTTCGGTATCATACAGACAAACTCCATGGGGGTTATAGATGCCTCTTATTGCGGAGATAATGACCAATGGTATCTGCCGGCACTCGCCGTAAAGGATACCGAGATTCATGTCAATGACAGGATCTGTCAGTTCAGGATTGTTGAAAACCAACCCGAAATTGAGTTCTCGGAGGTTTTATCTCTTGAGGGAGAGGACAGAGGGGGCTTCGGCTCAACGGGAAAACAGTAGTATCTTCAAGGCTATAAAGGTACGCAATTATGATTTTTTCATGAGTATGTTTTTTTCATGGTTTGGTATTGCATATTCTCATAGCTTGTGTTAAAATTTCATTCATCAATTGAAAAGTGTCTTGATAGAGGTGCGGTGCTATAAGAGTAGCGCGGTGCAACCGGAACAATGGGTGCTGCGTGAAAGGATACATCGCCGAAGTGGAAAAGGGCTTGTTCGCTTATTTCTGCTGGGTCGTTGCAAAACATGTAACGGACTGTCACTTTATAGTGGAGCGCTGTCATAACTGTAAATGAAGCCTTATTTTGTTTATTTATGGTCGTGATAGTATCACGGCCTTTTTTATTTGATTTTTATTATTCTATAATCATTAAATGGAGGAAAATGAAATGGAAAAGAAAAGAAAAATTTCCGGTACAGCCATCGGCGCCATTGCATTTATGGTGCTCTTTGTTATAGGCTGTTGCTTTACCGGAAGCATTTTGGCGGCTAAAGGTACTCTTTGGGCTCTCTTACCGCCGGTTGTGGCAATAAGCCTTGCGCTTATAACAAAAGAGGTTTATTCGTCACTCTTCATAGGTGTTGTTGTCGGCGGTGCGCTTTACAGTCACTTTATGCCCGGACACCTTCTTGATGCGATTATCACCGAATCAATGATTCCGGCTGTTGCTGACAACGCAGGTATCTTTATCTTCCTTGTTGAGCTCGGAATCCTCGTTGCACTTGTAAACAAGGCAGGCGGCTCGGCTGCTTTCGGACGCTGGGCGCAGAAGCACATAAAAACAAGAGCCGGAGCTATGCTCGCAACCTTTGCACTCGGTATACTTATTTTTATCGATGACTATTTCAACTGTCTCACGGTAGGCTCGGTTATGAGACCCGTAACAGACTCTCATAAGATTTCACGTGCAAAGCTTTCGTACCTCATAGATGCTACAGCTGCTCCGATTTGCATGATTGCTCCCATTTCCTCATGGGCTGCGGCAGTTTCTTCGTACGCACCCGAGGGACAGGGCCTCAAGCTCTTTGTTTCGGCTATTCCGTACAACTACTATTCACTTCTTACATTGGTTTTCATCATTGCCATAACTCTTATGGGCTTTGACTACGGTTCAATGGCTATGCATGAGATAAACGCAAAGGAGAACGGCGACCTTTTCACAACAGGTGTTTATGAGGGTGAGCAGGAAGCAGAGCCGAATCCTAAGGGCAAGGTTATAGACCTTATTCTTCCGATTCTTTTCCTTATCGTAATCTGCGTTTATGCACTTCTTCGCGTAGGCGGAGTAGATGAGCTTGGCTTTGTAGCTGCTTTCGCAAATACCGACGCATTTGTAGGTCTTCCGTGGGGCGGCGTTGTAGCTCTCGTTGCTACAATCATTTACGTTGTTGCAAGAAGGGTTATGACATTTAAAGAGGCTATGGAGTGTATCCCCGCAGGCTTCAATGCAATGGTTCCCGCTATCCTTATCCTTACATTTGCAACAAGCCTTAAGAATATGACTTCCCTCCTTGAAGCACGTGAGTTTGTTGCGGCAGTTGTTGAAGGCGCTTCGGCAAGTCTTACATCGCTTCTTCCGGCTGTTATCTTCATCATTGCATGTCTCCTTGCTTTTGCAACAGGTACATCATGGGGTACATTCGGTATCCTCATTCCTATAGTAACGGCTATTTTCCCTGTCGGCTCGACACTCGGTACTATCGGTATCTCGGCTTGCCTTGCAGGTGCTGTTTGCGGCGACCACTGTTCACCGATTTCGGATACAACCATCATGTCATCCGCAGGTGCTCAGTGTAACCATCTGAATCACGTTGGAACACAGATTCCGTATGCAGTTACGGTTGCTGCTATATCATTTGTAAACTTTATTATCGCAGGCTTTGTTCAGAACGCACTTATCTGTCTTGCTACCGGAATTGTACTTACTATAGCTACTCTCTTCGCTATCAAGGCTATCACAAAGGGCGGAAGAAAAAACTACGAGAAAGACATGGCTCAGCTTAAAGCTGAAAAAACAGAGTAATTTCTTATAATACCGCTAAATAATAAAACCCTGATATCATCTTACTTGATGGTATCAGGGCTTTTGCTTTGTTATTCTACACCTCTGAAATAAAGTCCGCGCGTGAATTCTCCGAGGGGAGGCAGTTCCTTATCATATGCCTCGATTATTTTATTTACCTTTTCTTTTGACTCAACCGTAAAGCTCAAAAGCAGAAAGTCAACATTTTTTACGTCACTCAGCTTGTCGGCGATGTATATGGGACGGGAGTTCAGTATTTCACTGCATCCGTTACAGCACCTTACAGGGAACTTTATTCCCTTGCGGTCAGTAAGACTTTGTTCGCCTTTACAGCTTTTGCAGTCAAGCCCGTTTTTAATCGGGCAGTTCCTTGTAAGCATAAGAGCCGTGCGTCCGTAGGCGAGAATGCCTCTCGGCAGGGCTTCACGCAGAGTGGATATGTCTTTGAGCTCAAGCTCTGTAGAAACCAAGGTTGAATGAAGACCGAAGTTTTCTCTGTACTCCTTCAGCGCAAGGGAGTTGAAGATGTTTAAGGTGGAGCCTCCCATTATGGGCAATGTATATTTCTGTGAAAGAAGTATGCCGTCAACAGTCCCCGCATAAGCGAAGGAAGCGCCGTTGTCCTTTGCGGTTTTTATCGCTTTTTCAATCTTTTTTTGATTTCCGTAAAGGGCGCGCGGTATTTCCACACCGAACGGTACACCGAACTTTCTTATGAAGGAAAATTTATCCTCATGAGTCGTTACCGGTACGATGACGGAGGTTATTTTATGTTTTGTCATCGAGCTTACGGTTTCGGCGAAGTTGTCCGGGATCTGGTTTACATGCTGAAATCTTATGACCATGTTGAGGGGATTGCTCTCGATTTCGGGTTCAACATTGTGCGGTGTCAGCTTGTCCGGATAGAATTCCTCCGGATTTTCTCCAAAGGTCTTGACAAACGGCTCAATGAGCTTTGCTTCAAGTTCATTGAGCGCACCGCGCCGTATGTTGTTTATTTCGGAAACGGGGATATTGATGTTTTTGTCGATATCGATATCCGTCATTTTTACGTTGAAGGGTGTGCCTCCGGTTTTTTTGAGCTGCGTTCTTATGGTGGAAACCTCTGTGGCGTGGTTCAGAGCCTTCTGTACTTTATAGTCGGAGGTTACAAATACCCGTACCTTCCCGGTAGATGCCGAGGCCATGAGCGGCTTGTGGAGCTCCGCCTTGAGACTTATGGAAACGGGTATATTTTGCTCTTCCTTTTCATAAAGGAGAGCCAGCCTGTGAAGAACGGGGGCTGCGGCTGTTACATCGTCCTTTCCGCGGATGCCGAACATGTTTTTACCGAGGTGGTCGGTAAAGTATCCGTCCGTAAATCCCGATCTTGAAAAGACAGCCTTGAGGTCAGCTCTGAGTGCGGGATCGTTTTTACCGTCACGTGCGTTTTTGCAGGCTGTTACGGCTGCCGCAACGTATTCCGGACGTTTCATCCGTCCCTCAATCTTGAATGACTTTATACCAAGCTCCGAGAGCATAGGTATGCTGTCTATAAGTGAAAGATCCTTAAGAGAGAGGTCATAGCCGGTGCCGTGCGGTGCGCCGAAGCTTAAGCGGCAGGGCTGTGCGCACAGGCCTCTGTTTCCGCTTCTTCCGCCCAGCATTCCCGAAAGGTAGCACTGTCCCGAAACACACATGCAGAGTGCACCGTGTATGAACATCTCAAGGTCTATTGAGGTGTTTTCTTTTATATGCTTTATTTCTTCATATGAAAGCTCCCTCGGAAGCACCGCCTGGGTGAATCCGAGACTCTGAAGCTTGTTAAAGCCTTTTTCCGTTGACACCGCCATTTGGGTTGAAGCGTGAATGGGCATGGTGGGTGCAAATTCCCTCACAAGCCGTGCAATACCGACGTCCTGTATAATAAATGCGTCTGCACCGAAGGCACAGCCGCATTTTATAAGTTCAAGTACAGCCGGAATTTCAGCGTCGAGAATAAGGGTGTTCAGAGTGATATAAACTCTGACGCCTCTGACATGACAGTAGGAGATAGCAGCTTTTAGCTCTCTTACACTGAAATTTTCCGCATTTCTTCTTGCGTTGAAATTTCCCACACCGAGATAAACCGCATCTGCTCCGCACCTTACGGCGGCAATAAGCGAATCCTTACTGCCTGTCGGTGCCAGAATCTCAGTGTTGTAATTCATAAGTATGTCCCTGAAAAATTATTTTATTTTAAAAAGAAGTCATTTTTCCGCTGCCTGCACGGAGTGTGTTTATCTCTTTGTTGAGTCTGTCAACGTCTCTGTGAGCAACCTCTGCTTCAAGCTTATAGCGTGCGGAGTCCTCAAGATACTCCTTTATCTGACTGCGAAGGTTGTCCGCCGTGTCAGAAGACTTCTTTGCGATGTCGGCGTAATCAAGTGCTGCAAGAATTGCTGCCTGTGTGATAGAAAGTCTTGAGTTTTCGTGAACGATTTTCTGAAGTTTTTCATCAAGAGCATTTCCAAGTTCCAAAACGTATTTCGGGTCGTCGTCGGAGGTGATATAGTAGTCACTTCCGCAAATACTGATCTTAACTTTATTTTTTTCCATAACGCTACCCCTCTTATACTAATGATAATTTACACTAAAAGTATATCACACAGGCAAAATGAAATAAAGGGGTAATTTTGACCCGGAAATCTTTAAAAATCTATAAAAGTGGGCACCCTGCGGGTCTTAAGCAGGTCTAAGGGCAAAAGCCACTCATAGACCCGGTATCCACGGACTTTTGCAGCCATTATCATTTTATGAGATGACTTCCGGGCGGGATACTGTGAGCGGTGGGACGGGATTTGATGTAAACTTCATTTGACACGGTTTTTTTCGTGACTTATAATTGTTTTGTTTTCGAAATAGGAGGAGTAGGTATGAAAAAAACAATCGGGTTTATTTTTGCGGATGAAATGGAATACAAGCCGTTTTATGAATATGTGAGCACGCGCGGCGGAGCGACGGTTGCCGCCGGAGGAAAAGAGTATATACACTATGTGACTGAAAATGTCGAGATATATGCAGCTGAAAGCGGTATCGGCAAGGTGAACGCCGCGCTTGCAGCCGCAGACCTTTATTATAACTTCAAGGTCACGGCTGTAATGAGCGCCGGCCTCTCGGGTGCCGTGTCACATCTTAAAAAAGGGGATATCGTTGCCGGCGACTCATATGTCGAATGCGATTTTGATTTGCGTGAGTTCGGTTATCCGCTCGGCAAGAAGCCGGGCGGCGAGTATATCTATAAGGCGGATGACGAGCTTCTTTCGGCAGCCTTGTCTCTTGACGGCATGAAAAAAGGCCGCCTCGGAACGGGCGACTTTTTTCTCACCGACTCACAAAAAAAAGATGAGTACAGGAATGAATTTGTTATAAACGCATTCGACATGGAATCAGCGGGTATCGCGGCTGCCTGCCATAAGTACGGAATTCCGTTTCTATCAATACGGAAGATATCCGATGACGCGGATGATACGGCTATTGATTCTTACAGAGAGATGAACAATCTCTGTGAGGAAACCCTCACAGAGATTCTGCTTGAAGTAGTCTCGCGGCTATAACGGTTATATCGTCCGTTACAGTCCCTTTCTCAAATGCGGTATCCGCAATCCTTTTCGACAGTGTATCCATATCATCTCCCTTGAAGTATGAAAGCTGTTTTGCGATAGATACCTCGTCGGTGACCCATACGCCGTCGCTTGACATGAGAATTATATCATCCCTTGAAAGAGTGGCGCTTGCGTGCGAGTATTCGGCTTCTCCGAGTATTCCTATGGGAAGCGCAACCCTGTTAAGTTTTAAAACACGGCGGCCGTGACGCACAAGCGTTGCGGCTGCTCCTGCTTTGTAGAAGTCCGCACGACCTGTTGAGAGGTCTATACAAGCCATATCAACGGTCGCAAGCGCCTCATCGGCGGAATTCAGCATCATTGCGGTATTTGTGATGCCGAGTGCATGCGGAAAATCCACCCCTTCCCTGATAAGGCTTTGCATCACCTCGACGGAGAGGGCGCTGCAAAGGGCTGCCGGGGCTCCGGTTCCCATGCCGTCACTCAGCAGCATATAAAACTTTCCGTCATCTGTTTCGAAGCTTTTGAAGTAGTCGCCGCACCTGCGGTTGCATTTCGCCGCAACCTGGTGCATGCCGAGCTCAACTTCAAAAGCTTCCTGCGGCATGTCACCGACGTCCTCTTTGCTTTCGGACAATTCCCTGAGCATCGCCCCGGCCTCTTTTATCTGTCTCGTAAAGGTATCCCTCATTATTGCGGTTTTTGCATCTTCGGGGAAGAGACCGTTTGTTTTCTCGGATACATCGCACAGGAGGTCTGAAATCCGGATTATTGTGTCGGATAAGGACCGGAGACGACCTTCAAGGGAAACCCTTGTAAGTCTTGTATTTTCATCAGTCGGCAAGAGGCTTCGTTTTATAACCGACAGCATGTCGCAGGGGATTATTATGTAGATTATTGCGGCGGGAATAAAAGAGAAAAGGGGAACTTTACTGCCTGTCCCGAGAGATGCCGCGAGAAAGGTTACAAACGTAATTCCGATATTTTGCAGCTTGTTTTTTTCATCTAAAAACAGCATCATAAGGAACGGCAAAGCAACAAGACTCAGGTTTATAAACCAAAATTCAATTCCCGTGAGGCTGAGTAAAAAAAGAGCCCCCGAAACTGTTGTGGAGATGCGGTTACGGGTTTTGAATAATTCTTCGAAAAAATATGCGGCACCGGCGGACAGCAATGCCTCAAGGATAAAGATAAGCAATGTATCCAATTTGAATCTTGTCGAAAACATCACAGTAAGCGAGGTTGCCATACACGAAAAGGCCGTGACGGCGGCAATGAATTCCGATGAGTTTTGGAATCTGCTGTCCTTTGTCACGCTGCGTATAACCGTTATGATGAATAGTGTAGCCACATATCTTATGGCTACGATATTTTCCTCCGGACACATGAAGTATCCTACGGATGCTCCGATAAGTCCAATGGGGGTGAAGCTGTTCGGAAGAGCCGCAACAAATGCAATTCCGAGCGGCGAGATGCGTCCGAGAGCTTCGCTGAAGGATAAAAGGAAAGAGATAACGAGTGTAAGTGCATACCAAAGAACGGTTTTTAACGTAATTTTATTTTTTAACATCTTTAATCACCGTGTAAAAGTATAAAATCCGCAGGGAGCGAAAGGTGTCGCTCTCTGCGGAACTTTTTTGTAAGGTTTCGGTGTTTTTTGTTCTATAACTGCTCTTTCAGGTACACTTTGACATTTTCAAAGAGAATGAAGCTTTCAGGCGGAAGATGAACGGTACGTTTGTCTTCGCTTATTTCGCCGTCACCGATAAGCTTTATGGGGTTTGTGATATAATCCGGCAGACGGTAGTCAATTGCCTCTGAAGCTCTGTTCGCTATGAGTATGATTGAGTGCTTCGGGTTACCGTCTTTTTCTCTTGCATAAGCGATACAGCCGTCCGCTCCGGATATGGGAACAAACTCGGCATCCCTGAGCATATGATTGTTTGCACGTATCTTTCCGAGCTTTTCAAAGAATCCGAGGAGATCCATATCAAGATTTCCCCACGGAAAAGCCTGACGGTTAAAGGGATCCTTAAGACCCTCCATGCCTACCTCGTCTCCGTAGTAGACGGAGGGGAAGCCCGGAAGAGTATACTGTATGGCGGCGGCAATTTTCAGAAGGCGTTTACACCTTTCCTTTTGCTCTGTTGAAAGAAAGAAGCCTGCCTGCCATTCTTTACTTTTTTCAGGTCCTTCGGCATCCTCGCCGGAAAGCCTTGAAATTATACGCACGGTGTCGTGTGTGCCGAGCGGATTCATGAGTGCGTCCACGATTTCTTTCGGATAGTTCTCCGTTATCGTGAGGACGCGTTCCATAAAGTCCTCGGCATTGTCATTTACGAGATAATCAATGATTGCCTCCCTGAAGGGATAGTTCATTACACTGTCGAGCTCTTTCCCGAGCAGGTATTCGCGCCTTACACCGTAAGCGGTTTTTGTGGAGGCGTCCTCCCAGACTTCTCCGAGAAGGAAGGCATCCGGATTTTCGGCTTTTATACGCTCACGTATCTTAACTATGAATTCATCCGGAAGCTCATCGGCAACGTCAAGGCGGAAGCCGTCTGCTCCGAGGCGCATCCATTTCGCAATAACACCGTTTTTACCGGTGATGAATTCCATGTACGACGGGTTTGTTTCATCTGTCTCCGGCAGGGTATCTATTCCCCACCAGGAGCTGTAACTGTCGGGCCAGTTGTTGAATTTGTACCATTTGTAATAGGGGGATGACTTTGAATTGTATGCGCCGTCACCGTCGTATCTCTTATAACGGTTGAAATAAATGCTGTCATCTCCTGTGTGGCTGAATACGCCGTCAAGGATTATTTTTATTCCCAGCTTATGTGCTTCCATGCAGAGTGAAATAAAATCCTCTTCCTTTCCGAGAAGCGGGTCTATTGACTCATAATCAGCCGTGTTGTACCTATGATTTGAGTGTGCCTCAAAGATAGGGTTTAAGTATATCATATCAACATTGAGCGATTTTAAGTACGGAAGTTTTTCTTCGATTCCCTTAAGGTCTCCGCATTGGTAGTCGTTGTTCCAAACACCGAAGAGGGGATCCATGGTGTACATGGGCAACTCGCCCCAACGCTTGAGGTTTCTGTCAAGCGGGACAATTTTTTTTGTTCCGGAATTGCAGAATCTGTCAGGGAATATCTGATACATGATTCCGCCCTTCCATTTTGAATTAATGACCTGTGATCCGTCATAAACCGTGAGCTGCCATCTGTTTTCGGGGACATTTACATAGCCGGTTGAATACTCTCCCTTATATACCTGATAAACTCTTGAGCCTACCGTATACTCAAAGTTATACCAGTACAGTCCGGTTTCCTTTGCAGTGTATTCAAGCTCCCAGAACCTTGAGTCATCCTCATATTCGTTTGTCGGTGCAAAATCATATCTGTGGATTATTGCTCTGTCTTTGTCGTTATAAATGACAAGGCAAGCCCTCTCCGTTTCCGCACCGAGTTTTTCACTCGGGAGAAGCAGACGGAACTTAAAAGCGGTTCCCGTGGCTACGGCACCGTATTCTGTTTTATAATTCTTGTCCCTTGAATTATAAAGCATTTTTAATTTTCCTTCGTTTTATAAAATTTAACCTGTCGGTTTATTCAATGGGGGAGATATGCCAGATATTGTTTGCGTACTCCCTGATTGCCCTGTCTGCCGCAAAGATGCCCGCGCTTGCGGTGTTCATAAGCGACATCTTTGCCCAACGCGTTTTGTCGTTGTACGCATTTACGACCTCTTCACGGACTCTGTGATAATCCGCATAATCCGCTATGACCATATACGGGTCGTTGTGAATGATGTTTGCAATCTCGGGGAATTGCTTGCCGTTTACGCCTTTGTTTATAAAATCTATGATTCTGCGAATATCTTGGCTGCTGCTGTAGTAGCCGTAGGGATCATAACGCTTTGAAAGCTCTTCGACCTCCGGTGTTTTCATACCGAAGATAAAGATGTTGTCCTCTCCGACAGAGTCATGAATTTCTATGTTTGCGCCGTCAAGCGTACCGAGTGTTACGGCTCCGTTTATCATGAGTTTCATGTTACCTGTTCCGGAAGCTTCTGTTCCCGCAAGGGATATCTGTTCGCTGATATCCGCTGCCGGCATAAGCTTTTCGGCGAGGGATACATTGTAATCCTCAAGGTAAACCACCTTTATCTTGCCCTTGATGTCGGGGTCGTTGTTTATGACCTCGGCAAGGTTACATATAAAGCTGATGATTTTTTTTGCCATGAAGTAGCCCGACGCGGCTTTTGCGCCGAAGATATATGTTCTCTTGGTAAAGTCCATATCCGGATTTTCCTTGAGAAGAAGATAGTTGTTTACGATATCCAGCGCATTAAGGTGCTGTCTTTTGTACTCGTGAAGTCGCTTAACCTGTACATCAAAGATTGAATCAGGGTCAATCTCTATACCCTGTGTTTCGTGGATATACTTTGCGAATTCTATCTTGTTTTCTCTCTTGATTTCGGTGATTTTATTCAGAACAGCAGGATCATCCTTGAATGCTTTAAGCTTTTCAAGCTCCATGCCGTCATATACAAAGTTTGATCCGATAAGCCCGGAGATATAATCCGTAAGGCGTGGGTTTGACTGACAAAGCCAACGTCTGTGAGCGATACCGTTTGTGACGTTAGTGAATTTCTTCGGTGTGAGCTTGTAAAAGTCGCTGAACACGGTGGTTTTAAGAAGCTCACTGTGAAGAGTGGAAACTCCGTTTACGCTGTGGCATGTTGCAACGCAGAGATTTGCCATTCTGATAATTCCGTTTGAAACGATAGCCATCTCTTCAACCTTGTCGGCATCATGTGTGACATCCCAGATGAATGCGCGGTATCTGTTGTCAATCTCTTTGACAATCTGGTAGATTCGCGGAAGGAGAGAGAGGAAGATATCCTCAGGCCAGCATTCGAGAGCCTCCTTCATAACGGTGTGGTTGGTATATGCAAAGGTCTGGGTTACAATTTTCCATGCATCGTCCCAGCTGTATCCGCAGTCGTCAAGGCAAATTCTCATAAGCTCGGGAATTGCCAATGTAGGATGTGTGTCATTTATGTGTATGGCCATCTTTGACGGTATTGAATCTATCGTCTTGTTTTGGCGAAGATGACGCCTTACGATATCCTGAACAGAAGCCGAAACAAGGAAATACTGCTGACGAAGACGAAGGCTTTTTCCCTCCGGATGATTGTCGGCAGGGTAGAGAACCTTGCAAATAACCTCCGCCATAGCCTGCTGCTCAACTGCTCGTATATAGTCTCCCTGATTGAAAAGTGACATATCAAATCCCGGGGAATCGGCTTTCCAAAGTCTTAAGCGTGAGTAACCCTTTCCGTCTTTTCCGGGAACAATCATGTCGTAAGGAGTGGCGATAACCGAGGTGGCGTTGGAAATCTTTGCGTCGAAAAATCCTTGATCCCAACTACACTCAAGGTCTCCGCCGAAGTTTACCGTAAGCTTAAGATCATCCTTTTCGGTGAGCCAAACCTCACCGCCCGGAAGCCAGTAATCCGGTAACTCGGTCTGCCATCCGTCAACCAGCTTTTGCTTGAAGATACCGCATTCGTAGAGAATTGAGTAACCCATCGATGCATATTCTCCGGTCGCAAGTGCGTCCAGATAACATGCTGCAAGTCGTCCGAGTCCTCCGTTTCCGAGACCTGCGTCCGGCTCACACTCATAGAGCTTGTCAAGGCTCATGCCGAGGTCGGAAAGAGCCTCTTTTGCCACGGATGTGAGGTTTAAGTTGTAAAGATTATTTTTAAGGGAACGACCCATAAGGAATTCCATACACATATAGTAAACGGCTTTTGCATTGTCGTTTTTCTTTACCGTTTCCTTAAACTCGTAACAGCCCTTTGTGAGGTATTCCTTTACTATTGTTGCGACTGCCTTGTAAATCTGCGATTCGTCAGCTACGTCAGGGCTTACGCCGTAGAGATGTGAAAGCTTGGATACGAGTTGTGCTTTGAATTCGTCTTTTGTTATTGAGAAGTCTGCCATAAAACCACCTAAAGGAAAATATATTCGGTCGTGAAAGAAGTAATCCCTTACACGCCTGTTTGTTTTTTTAATTATCATTAAGACACCGATGAACTTGATTGGCGATTACGAAAAACTCTGCTGCCGATTTCTGAAAAACCTGACCGGCAAGCATTGAAAAATCGATTATCAGGCATCGGAAAGAAAGTATCGCCCTGTTAACAAATAAGTAACAGTTTATTAAAATAATAATCAAAATAATATATAATTATACACTAATTTTACCATAATAACAAGCGTTTTAAAAAATATGCAGTTGATAACCGTGTGTTGTGTTTTGTGCTTTTTGAATACCCTATCTGTAGTGTTTCGTTGCCGTTTTCCGTACTTATAAAAAAGGCGCAGAGCATTTGCTGTGCGCCTTTTCGTTACTTGCTATTAAGTATTTTCAACACAGTCCTTTATGATTATTTAATCATAAGGTGGTTGCGGATGAATGACTCAATCTCGCTCTGTGTGAAGATATGCTTTACAGGATATGTCGGGTTTGTTTCTGCCATACAACGCTCAGCGATAGTAGGAATGTCTTTCTCCTGAATGCAGTCAAAGCCTGTAGGAATGTTCATTCTTTCGTTCATAGCGCGAATTTCAGCAACAAATGCCTTTGCCTTTTCTTCCTGAGAAGCACCGGTAATTCCGACAGCGTCAGCAAGCTCTGCAAGTTTGTCGTAAACGTATGGTCCAAGCAACTCCTCTGACATAACATGAGGAAGAATTACTGACATTGCAAGACCGTGAGGAACTCCGTAGAGACCACCGAGTCTGTGTCCGATTCCGTGTACGTAGCCTACGCCGCCACGTGTAAAGCACATGCCTGCATAGTATGAAGCGAGAAGAAGCTGTCCTCTTGCCTCGATGTCGGTGCCGTCATTGTATGCACGCTCAAGATACTTGAAGATGATCTGTACAGCCTTTACACCGTAATTGTTGAACTTCTTGTTGTTGTACCAGATGTTTGTGTATCCCTCAACAGCATGGGTGAGAGCATCCATACCTGTTGTTGAAGTGATATGCTTCGGAAGACCTACTGTAAGTTCCGGATCGAGTACTGCATACTTTGCACGGATAAACGGGTCCATGATGGGGAACTTGTCGTGTGTATCCGGGTCTGTTACAACTGCTGCGATTGTTGTCTCTGAGCCTGTACCTGCTGTTGTCGGTACAGCAAAGAGCGGCGGCGGAATAAGTCCGTTCATCTTGAGTGCGGGAAGAACAACCATGAAAGTACCGCTCATTTTCTTTACGGGACGATTAGGTCTTGCAACTCTGGCGATTGTTGCCTTTGCACAGTCCATAGGTGAACCGCCGCCGAAAGCGATAACAGCCTGACAACCGTTTTCGTTGTAGATCTTCAGTGCGTCTTCAATATTCTGAACAGTCGGGTTCGGCTGTGTCTGATCGTAGAGAGCGTACTGCACGTTTGCATTTTTGAGTTCTTCAAAAAGCGAACCAAGAAGATTGAGGCTCATGAGACCGGGGTCTGTTACTACGAGAACCTTGTCTATACCTCTCTGCTTGATAACTGAAGGAAGCTTTTTAACGCTGCCCGGTCCGTCGATGATGATGGGATCCGGGAAGAACCATCCCCAAGCGTACATGGCGCCTGTGAAGATTACTTCAATTCCTCTCCAGCCTGCTTTTTTCAGAGTCCACTTTAAATCCATAATTTCTACCTCCATAACCTTTCTTTTTGTTTTTAAAGATCCCCTATAGTATAAAGCATGGGGACTAAAATTTAAAGCGAAAAAGGAGAGAGGGAGACTATTTCGGCAATTTACCAAAAATACGGAGCTTTTCATTATACAAAAGGTACGAAAAAAGTGTATAACTTTGATATACTTTGATACAAACTATGATACTTTTTTAACAACTTACGGTATTTGGATGAGTGTTCATAAGGAAGAATTGGTTTCTCGCTTAAAAGTCCAATATGCTTTTGTCAAAAAGCCTCGCAAAGTGACAGCCCGGCCTTGCTTTATTTCCCGGCTTCGGCATAAAAATTTTTTATAGCTTTGAAATTGCAACACACTTCAAAATAATATTTTTTTCACAATTTAATCCGCCTTGAAATTTCATCCTTTAAGATTGTGTTCAATGAAAAAGGTCTCTTTGAAATTTCACACTTTAAAAACGTCTCACGAAAAGCACCCGAAAGCACTTGTTGTATTTTTGCCCTTTGAAAAAACTTTTTGAGAGTTCACCTATAAAAAACGTTTCGTGAAAAACTTTCTTTAGAATTTTTCCTGTTATAAAACATCTCATAAAAAGTGTCTCTTGATATTTCGCCCTTTAAAAATTTGTTCTTTGAAAATCCATCAATCCGACTTTGCTCCTGCTTATCAAACGGTCTTGAAGCTTTTGCTTGCGAAATATCTAGAATTTTCATTTGCAAAAGACTTAAAGATTTTTACTTGCGAAACACCTAGAGTTTTCTTTTGCAAAAGACTTAAAGACTTATTACTTGCAAATACTTAGAGATTTTTATTTGCAAAACACATGGTTACCTATATACGTTGTTATCGGGCGTTTCCTTATCCATGCGCTCTTTGCCGTGGACGGATTGTAATAGTATATTGCCCCTCCTGTGGGATCCCATCCGTTTATGGCATCCCTTGCTGCGCGCTTTGCAGAGTCTGTTACCGCGGCGTACCAGTTTGAATCTCTTACGCATGAAAAGGCCCCGTTTTGATATACGACACCGGAGATGGTGTCGGGGAACGATGAGTGCGCAACCCTGTTAAGCACAACCGCCCCGACAGCCACCTGTCCGGTGTACGATTCGCCGCGAGCCTCCGCAGAAATAAGGCGCGCCAGCAAATTCAGGTCGGCAGCAGTATATTTTCCGGACGATGAACCTGTCCCCGAACCGAGACCGAGATACAAAAGGGTCTTCGGCCCTGCGATTCCGTCCGCAGTGAGTCCGCAATGCTTCTGAAATGCAATCACCGCATTTTTTGTCCTGCTGCCGTATACTCCGTCCACGGTGCCGGGATTATATCCGAGTTCCTTTAGCTTTTTTTGTATCCTCCTAACCTCTTCGCCGGTTGAGCCGTATTTCGAAAGAACCTGCACGGCATTCACGTCGGATGCTTTTTGCGACAGGGAATCAGGAAGCTTGTTTGCAACGAGAGATACTATCAGTAAGAGCAATGTAAACGCCGCGAGAACGGAAAATATTACTTTGAAGTGAGTAGGTAAAATTTCAAATGAAGAAGTGTAATTCGACGATTTTACGCTAAGGGATACATCGCCGGGAACCTTTTCAGTTGAGCTTTTTGTCGGAAATTCACCGACTATGATTTTGTTTTGCGGTTTTATTTTTGATTTTCTTTCTGTTATTTTGCTTATCATGGGGTATTATTCCTTTCGTTTGTCTTGTTCGGTGATAATGACTTGTACTTGTTTGATGACAATGAATTGCCTTGTTCGATGACAATGAGTTGACTTGTTCGGTGACAATGACTTGACTTGTTCGGTAATACGGACTTGTACTTGTTTAGTGATAATGAACTAATGATGCACATTAATAAACCTGTAACGCGTGCTTTTACACGAAATTTCACACAACCCTCTCGGATAAAAACAACCGATTCAGAGTCTGTATTTATTCGGTAAATATTTAACCTTTTAAACTGTGTTATTATCATTTTTATTAGTTTTCTCAAAAATTTTGAAAAAATCCAAAAATAGTTGTTGACATTTCAGGTTGGAGCGTGGTATATTAATCGAGCGCTTTGGAAAGCCCGAGCGCATATGTACCTTGAAAATTAAACAACGACAAACTAGAAATGGACCCTGAAATTTCAATTGAGATTTCGTACAGAATTTCGAACAATGAGTTTGAAAAAGACATTGAGAAATGTCAGCAAAAGTAATGAGCTAAAAGCTAACTGAGATAGTTTCGTCTGTAAATTCCACAGACGTAATTATACAAATAATCAGAGAGTTTGATCCTGGCTCAGGACGAACGCTGGCGGCGTGCCTAACACATGCAAGTCGAACGGAGATGTTTATTTCGGTAGATATCTTAGTGGCGCACGGGTGAGTAACGCGTGAATAACCTGACCCGAAGAGGGGGATAACACCTGGAAACAAGTGCTAATACCGCATAAGACCACGGACCGGCATCGGTCAGAGGTCAAAGGAGGAATCCGCTTTGGGAGGGGTTCGCGTCCCATTAGGTAGTTGGTGAGGTAACGGCCCACCAAGCCGACGATGGGTAGCCGAGCTGAGAGGCTGATCGGCCACACTGGAACTGAGACACGGTCCAGACTCCTACGGGAGGCAGCAGTGGGGAATATTGGGCAATGGGCGCAAGCCTGACCCAGCAACGCCGCGTGAGGGAAGAAGGTTTTCGGATTGTAAACCTCTGTCGCAGGGGACGAAGGAAGTGACGGTACCCTGTAAGAAAGCCCCGGCTAACTACGTGCCAGCAGCCGCGGTAATACGTAGGGGGCGAGCGTTGTCCGGAATTACTGGGCGTAAAGGGAGCGTAGGCGGTCGATTAAGTTAGATGTGAAACCCCCGGGCTTAACTTGGGGACTGCATCTAATACTGGTTGACTTAGAGTACAGGAGAGGGAAGCGGAATTCCTAGTGTAGCGGTGAAATGCGTAGATATTAGGAGGAACACCAGTGGCGAAGGCGGCTTACTGGACGGTAACTGACGTTGAGGCTCGAAAGCGTGGGGAGCAAACAGGATTAGATACCCTGGTAGTCCACGCCGTAAACGATGAATACTAGGTGTCGGGGCCGTAGAGGCTTCGGTGCCGCAGCAAACGCAGTAAGTATTCCACCTGGGGAGTACGTTCGCAAGAATGAAACTCAAAGGAATTGACGGGGACCCGCACAAGCGGTGGAGCATGTGGTTTAATTCGAAGCAACGCGAAGAACCTTACCAAGTCTTGACATCCCTCTGACCGTTCCTTAACCGGACCTTTCCTTCGGGACAGGGGAGACAGGTGGTGCATGGTTGTCGTCAGCTCGTGTCGTGAGATGTTGGGTTAAGT
>ENA-OPVH01000047-OPVH01000047.1-human-gut-metagenome-genome-assembly--contig:-NODE-47-length-93229-cov-2.653938_pt1 | contig 93229 bp, 74 predicted proteins | sample MGYA00241494_ERZ501980 | MGnify/ENA primary metagenome ERZ501980 (study PRJEB25962, sample SAMEA1964914) | human gut metagenome | biome: human gut; feature: human-associated habitat; material: faeces... | reverse complement strand
TTAATAAGTTGTAGCCCCCTGTTATCTTTTGGTATGATATATGTCATGAGCAATTTTAGCTAGAAGAGTAGTGTTGTAGCCCCCTGTTATCTTTTGGTATGATATATGTATATTATCTTAACCGTAGAAATAGTTAAAGTTGTAGCCCCCTGTTATCTTTTGGTATGATATATGAATTCAGTTAATTATTCGCTTCAAGTGAATGTTGTAGCCCCCTGTTATCTTTTGGTATGATATATGATAGGGGCGAAAAAACCAGTCAGATAAACGTCTGACTGGTTTTTTCATTTTGTAAATATCTTAAAATGAATATAAAATTAATTTTAAAAATATTCTTTTTTTAGTAAATTGTCAATTGTTCATACGCTGCCGGAGTATCATCTTGTGCCTTTTTACCAACCAATATTTCCACAGCTTCATATTGCTTCTCGGTAATTACCATAAGTCTGACAGAACCGTTATCAGGCACATTTTTGTATATGCGTTCTTTATGTTTTTGTACAGCATCTCTGCCATTACAAACACGAGAATAAACCGAAAACTGAACCATATGATATCCGTCTTTAAGAAGAAAATTTCTAAACTGTGTAGCAACTCTACGTTCTGTTTTTGTAGTAACAGGAAGGTCAAAAAAGACAAGTATTCTCATAAACTTATTCATATTGATGAAGTTTTAATTCACAAAGAGTCGGTAAAAGAATATCTTCTCTGTTATTTACAAAACATGAACTAAGACTCTGCACAGTTTTTTCTATTGCGTATGAAACGCTGAAATTTTCTTCACCTATTAAAACATTTACACTTAGTAATCCAAACAATTCATGTTTAAGTTCCGGAGTCATTTTATCATCTTCGGAAACATTTAGAGCAACATACAAATCAATAATTTGTCTGTAAGGCTCAATTATGTCATCCGCAAGATTAAAATTATTCAGTTCACTTTTATGATGAATACCTAAAGACGGATCAAGACCATAAGACACAAGACTTCTTGCAACCACTCCGCGGATTATTGAATAACCATAATTGAGCGCCGCATTAAAAATATTATCCTGATTTCTTGTAAAATTTTTACCAAACAACAACTTAAAGTATGTTGCAGCAGCAACCCCTTCAACATTTGTTTTGTCTGCGGATTGAACTCTTTGAGAAAGTAGTTTTATTTTTTTAGAATCTTCAACATTACAAAAATCAAGACAAAGAGATTGATTAATAATTTTTGCAACAACTATTGTTTGCCAAAGCCTGTTAAGTAAGGGCTTTGGTAAGGAAAATTGTACTTTAGTCATTTTGAGTTGCCTTGAGTGTGAATTGTAAGACAACAACACAGAATTCGGAATATGCTCATTATTGCAGAAGAAAACAGGAACTCCAAATTCAGAAAGCTGTGAAAGTGCATATGAACTTATTGATACATATCTGCTCTCAATCATAAGAGCAGATATATCTTCAATAGGAAATGAAATTTTTTCTTCCTTTTTATCAATAAGCAATTGATTTTTTTTTGCTGAAAGAGCAACTGTTCCGGTAATTACAATATTCCTAAAAGGCACTTAATCACCTCTTTTTTAAATTAAAAGGCATCCTCTTTTCTTTTCCTATCTTGTGATAATTTCCAAGAACATCAACCTGATATTTTTCAATTGCCTTCATGGTTTTACCTATAGAACGATATTTGTATGAATCGTCATGTGTTATTCCACTTGCAACAGAAACACTTATGTCAAATCCAGTATAGTATAAAAAAACTTCTTCTACCATTATCTCTTTATCTAAAGTACTGTTTTTATTGTTTAATAATAACTTGATTTTATTATTCGAAGGAATAATTTTTATTAAATCATTTGGATAAAGAGAAAAGATAAAGCTACTATCATCAACCACTTTCCAATCACTGTATTTTTTATCTCTAGTACATGCTCTGTTTGGCAATTCATCTTTTATTGTATCCGCAACATATATGGGAACAAAGTAATATCCTTCGCCCTCAACATAGAATACATCTGTTCTGACTATGCTGTCATTTGAGGCTACACCAGTGCCTCCATGAACAGGAACAGAAAGACTCTGTTTTTCAAAACATTTCACTTTTTTTACAAGCGGTCCTCTTTCACCGGAGCTTGTTGGTTTATAAAACGGATCTTTAAATGCCTCTTTTGCGTTACCGTCAAACTCTTCCAAACGTTTTTTAATAGCATTATAAAGGAGAATATCGCTTGACGGATTATAATAGCCTTCTATTTCTCCGTTTTTATCAAACTTTAATTCAGTAAGATTTTTCTTGGAAATAACATAACCGTCATCAAGCAGTCGCGGGCTTCTGATGGTATCTTTGTGCGCCGCACCGGTAACCTTGTGTTTTGGCATACGAGATACAAAGCACGGTTTAATTTCATCAACATCTACACCAATATAACCCGGAAGTTTTACAGAACGGAGGTACATAGCTGGGTCATTTGAAGTTCGTATTTCAAGTTCACGCCTGAAATCTTTCCATGGTACCGGGAATCGATCAATAAACTCACCTGTTTTTCTGTTAACAAGGGTTGAACCTTCATCATCAAAAGAATACTCAACTTCTCTGTAATTGGAGTACTTACTTATTTTTCTTATCATACCATCTGTTATACAAGCAATAACAACCGCATCAACAGCATGATGAAGATCGCCATCTTCACGAACTTTATTAATTCCCCAACGTTTCCTTACATATGCAGTAACACGTCCATTTACAGCGGTAACTCGTTTGATTTTTCCGGTTTCTGACGGAGCAAACTCAAGATAATCATTAATAAGATTGAGCATTACTCTACTTATGTGTTTTGTATCTTGAAGATTGCGTTCCTTAAAACCTTCTGTATCTTCATTTGTAAGTTCAGGTTTCAAAAGTTTTTGTCTTTTACGAAGATTGCGCACATTCTGATTAACATAAATTTCAAATTTATCACGCTTTTCTCCGGTAAGGTATTGCATAGGAATCTTATTTCCTTTTTGCCTGTTCTCACTTGAAAGAACAAGGACCTTATTGTTATAACTATCATCAAAGGAAATACTATAAGGAATGATATGATCAATATCCACATATCCGTCTTCAAAAAGACGTGTTACATCAAAATGTTTGAGTGAATAAAGGCATACTCCATCCTGTTCTTCAAAAAGTTTTAATTTAACAATATCCATACCAGATGGATTTTTAATACCATAAGTTGATTTTAATTTTTCAATAATTTTCTCATTTTTAGCATTGTTCTCTTTCATCTCCGAGTCGAGTTTTCGGCGTTCATCAAAATCTTTTGACATTTCTCTTGCAAGCTCAATATTTATGAATACCGGACTTTCGCCTTGTTCACGTATAATTGCATTTATAACCTTTATACTCTGTGATACAGCTCGTCTTACAACGGGACTTGTTATATTATCAAATTCAGGTATATATGCAGGAAGAAACATGTTTTTTTCATTGTTTGAATGAGCCCTAAAAGCATATCCGGCTTCTGAGCACGCCTCATCATATCTCATTCCTTTTTCAAGAAACGGGATAAGTTTATCACAAGCTTTTGTAGAAAGATGTCCTGTTCCGGAAAGTCCGGAAATGGTCAGCAAAGGTTCAATATCAATTTTTTCTATTCCGTTGTTTATAAGATAGTCGGAAATCTTGTCATCCGTTTTATAAACACTTAAAGCGTATGCAATCGCATTCCTATGCTCGGTATCATAAAAATTAATTCTATCTTTTGATACTTTACTCAAAGCTTTTCTCATTTTGTGATATGCCTTGAGATATTCAAATTTTGTTTTTTTTTCTGTTTCTTCTATTGTTTGTCCCTTATCACCCTGCTTATTGCTGTATGAAACATTTTTGAAAAACTCATCATCAGAAAGTCCAAGTTCTTTCCTTATACATGCATAATTAAGAGAACTTACTTCATGTGCAAAATTACGTATTCTTATTCTTTCTTCCTGTGTAAGCGATCTTGTTTTTCCGTCATGAATAATACGTATATCATTAATTTTTTGAAGCAATGAAAACAGTTCAAAAGAATAAGAACCTTTTACTGCTCTTGGCTCTTCTTTTTCAAAGGTACATTTTCCGATTTTCTTTTCAATCTGATTCCCAGCATATGGGCTGGGACTTGAAGAAGGACCTTCACCGGGACCTTCTTCAAAGGATCTTTGAGAAAGGACAATATCTGAATACTCTTCTTCAATTTTTTCAGAAGCAAAGGCTTGACCAAACTCGCGCTGCTTTTTAAATATTATATGTATTTCGTCTTCAATTTGTGATCTGCTTACAGTATTTTTATAGCTTTCCTGTTTATTTCTTTTACACTCCGCAAATTTTTCATCCTTATAGAGCATTTCTCCAACAGTTCTATATGCCTTCTTTTCCATAAGGTCAGTATTTTCTTTTACTGCAGAAGTTAATGCACCGGCATCACTTTTTTTATCTTCAACGTCAACTTTTCTGTTTGACTTGAAACCTCTTCTCTGTGCGAGATGAATAAGAATTCTTGCAAATTCTTTTTCCGTAACTTTTTCATCAAGAGCTTTAGTACGGAGCATATATATGTCTGATAAATCTCCGTCATAAAGGCAACGAAGATCTTCTTCCGATAAAATATTTTCTTTAGTTATAAGATACCTTATACGTTCAAGTCTGTGTTTATGTCGGCGCAAACGACGTCTTGCACCCCTTGCCTCTCTCCGCGGGGCAGCAAGTGAAGCACCGTCTTTTGGATGTTCAGCTGCATCAAAAATACGTGATCCAAGTTTATCAATTCTATAAGGTTGTTCATTTTCGTCAAGTTTTAAAACAGACCAACCCACTGATGTAATTCCGATATCCAATCCTATGCAGTATGCCATTTGATAACCACCTTCCGTATAAAAGATGAAAGCCGACACAAGGTCGGCTTTCAGAGCTTTTCAGTGTTCTACTTTATTGTAGCGACCTGATTATCCTTTGGTATGATATAAGGACAAGTTAAATATATCACAAAAAAGTTGGTTTGTAAATGGTATTTTTAATAAATTTGCACAAAATGACAAATTTTTTATCATCCAAGATTATTAACCATATCAATTACATCGATAAAATATCTGTGATACTTGTATGGATTTTGGAGTAAGCCTGCCCATGCAAGGTGACTTTTTTCTTCGACAGGCATGTTGTACCAGATGCCGGGCTTTACTTTTTTTGGAGACTTGAAGTCTGTGTATTCGGAGGTAAGCGGTGCGCTTTGACCGATTACATTGACCATTCCGTCGTTCGGCTTCCAGTCTTTTCTTACCTTATACTTTCTGCGTCTTAAGTGAGGCCAGATTATGTTTCCCGTGATAAGCTCTGTAACGGCGCTTAAGGGGTCACACTTGAGGGTGGGAAGATAAAGCGGATGAGCGTTGAATGAAACATCTCCGCGACGTGCAAAGTAGTACACGTCCTTTCCCTCCTTCTGAGACGGGTTTATAAGATCCTGACAAACCTCAATCTGCATCTCATAAGCGACAGAATCAAACTGATGAGAATTATAAACACTCATTTTGTCAACAAACTCAAGAGGATTTCTCAGCTTATAATTTCCGGGATGAAGCTCTGACGGCGGAACCGTAAGCCCCCACTGGTCGAGATGAAAATCAAAGACCTTCATTATGGGTGTTGCCCCGATAGCGGCTGAAAGCCCGGTGAGTGCATAAGTAATTACGGTCATACCCCTTTTCCCGAACGCGCTTGCCAAAAGAGTTCCGTTATTTACGCCCGAAAGAGTTGTTACCGAATGAACTCTCTGAGCCTTTTTACGCTTGAAAAGGTCGGAAAGCTCGCCTTCCGGTGTACCGGAGATTTCCTCCTCGCAGCCGTTTAGGATAAGGTCGGTAAACATCTTTACGACAGGACCTCCGAAGCTGTGTCCTATGAGGTTTATTTTCTCATGGTTACCCTTCTTACCCCAGTTCTCTATGAGACCCTTTTCGTATGTACGTCCGTAGCGGTTATGACCGTATTTTTCGGCATGTACCTTTCCGTAGTCAACCGTACCGCCCATGAGCTGTGCCCAAAGTTCACAGCACCTGTCCCATGCACCCGAAAAAGGTCCGAGTGACGGAAAGTACGACTCATATCCTTTTTTGTTAAGGTACGCATCAAGGTCAAAAGGCTTAAGAAGTCCCCACTGAGGCACGACCCTGTAAAGACCGTCACTCTGACCGAATCCGCCGAGGCCATGGATAAAAACGGTCGGATAATTGTGTTTGGTTTTCTTTGACATAACATTATCTCCTTTTATTCATTTTCAGAAACTCTCCCCAGCTTCCTTAAAGTTACAATAGCAAAGGGCACCGAAAGTGCAAATGCGGCAAAATCCGCAAGTGCCTGTGTTATTTCAATGGCTGTCAGCGGATCAATGATAAGAGGAAGAACAAAGATAAGAGGTATGAACGCAATTCCCTGTCTTGTCATTGCAACGAGTGTCGCAGGTATTGTCTTGCCCATGTTCTGCAGCATCATATTGGTAACCGTTGTAAAGGAAAAGAGCGGAAATACGCATATCTGAACCTTGTATGAAAACTCGGCAACCCTTTCCGCTGTTTCGCTTGTGCCTACAAATGTGGAGCAGATTTTTTCCGCAAAAAGATAACCGAACGCCGCAAGAAAAATGAGCGCAACAGTGGAAAACTTTACGCTGAACCAAAAACCGTCTCTTACCCTGTCATACTTTTTTGCGCCGTAGTTAAAGCCGCACACCGGCTGAAAGCCCTGTCCGAAGCCTATCATTATAGCCATAAAGAACATCATTATTTTCGATGTACCCGTCATGGCGGCCTGAACTGCGTCAATCATTTCTCCGCCGGAGATATACAGTCCTATGGCATGATTGAGGCAGGCGACTGCCACCGAGGCGAGACCCTGACGAGCAAGGCTCGGAAGACCGCCCTCGGCAACACGCTTCAGGTAAACCGGATCCTTTGAAAAATTTGAAAGCTTAAGCTTTATGTTATCGCTCCTCAAAAGTCCGATTGACAGAATAAGGAATCCTATTATCTGACTGATTGCAGTCGCCAAGGCGGCGCCGGACACGCCCATACCGAGCTTGAAGATAAAAACAGGGTCAAGTATAACATTCAGTACGGCGCCCGATGAGATGCCTACCATTGCGATAAAGGCGTTTCCCTGCAGACGCAGCTGGTTGTTGAGTAAAAATGAGCCGGTCATAAACGGAGTAGCAAGAAGAATAAAGCGCATATAGGAAACGGACGCCGCAATGGTGGCTTCGGTTTTGGCACCGAGCACTATAGCAAGCTGTCTGTTGAAAAGAAGTCCGAAAATCATGATAAGCAAGCCAAAACCGACTGCATAAACAAATCCGGTTACAGCCATGGCTTCGGCATCTTTTTTATCCTTTCGTCCGAGAGCACGCGAGATATAGTTTCCGGAGCCCTGACCGAAAAAGAATCCGAAAGCCTGTATGATATTCATAAGAGGCATGGCAATTCCGATAGCGGCAACCATACTGTCACTTCCGAGTTGTCTTACAAAGAAGGTGTCAGCAAGGTTATAAACCGCCGTTATAAGCATGCTTATTATCGTAGGAACAGCCAAAGATAAAATGAGCCCGGGTACGGGCTCGGTAGTCATCTTTATAAACTTCTTTTCAGTTTCACTTCCCATTTATTCGTACTCTCACTTTTTCATTTTATTTTGACCTGCCGGGAAATCCGTAATAAACCATATACAATTCGGTACTACAAACCGGATTAAAAGTCAAATTCCAAGTACACGGGCAACCTTCAGGATAGCCACCTGTGTTTTAGAGTCTGCAATTTTACCGTCCATAACATCCTTAACTAGGTCGGCAACCGGTATTTTCTTTACGTTCAGGAATTCATCGTCGTCAAGGTCCTGTTTTCCGTAATGAAGACCTCTTGCAAGGTACATAATTATCTTTTCGTCCGAATAAGCCGCAGCCGGGTAGAAAACTCCGAGTTCCCTCCAGTCGTCAGCGGTTATACCGGTTTCCTCACGAAGCTCTCTCTGAGCCGCAAGAAGCCAATCCTCCTCAGGTGTGTCAAGCTTTCCCGCAGGAATTTCGCTTATAACCTCATCTATGGGATAACGGTACTGTCTTTCTATGATAACCTCATTGTCATCCGTGACGGGAATTACGCAAACGGCGCCGATATGACGTATAACCTCTCGTGTTGCTTCATTTCCGTTCGGAAGCTTAACCGTGTCCTTTATAACATGAAGAATATTTCCGTCAAAAATTTCTTCCGTTTTGATATGCTCCTCTTTCAGTTCCGAAAACTTAAACATCTTCTGCTCATCCAATCTGTAAAAAAATATGCGTTTTTATAAAAAACAACCTGTATCATTATAAAACAACTGCACCGCCGATATCAACGAGTTTATGCTCAAAAGACAGTGAACAGACTTTTAATTTTTTTCCGCGGATAAAGGCGTCTGTTTTTTCAGCATCGGGGTGAGAAAACAGGTCGCCGAAAAAGTACACCGTATCCCCTTGTCTGAAGGCTGAGCCGCCTATAAAGCCGTAATCATATCCGGGCAGGGAAATACTTCCCTTCTCTACCAAAAGCACGTCAAGAAGTTCAGAGCACGCCTTAAATATGCCCTCATCATCGGTAATTATTGATTTTTCATCAATAACGAGCGTCGAGCAATTTGTATAGCCCTGTGAGACCGGAATAACGGTTTTTCCGTACTCCTTTGCGATGTATAAAGCATCAGGCAAAACCGTCCTCGGATTGCAAATGACATAATCTCCGAGCGTGACGAAGTTCAAGGGTACATCGCCGGGGTAAGAGTCCGAAAGCTTTGTTTTGCAAATGCGGATATCATACCCGGAAAAGAGTGAATACATACGGTCATACTCCGTAATAGTTTTCTCCTTTTCCTGCGCAATAAACAATTTATCAAGGATTTTTGCGGCAACAAGGTCAATATGCCCGGAAACAGGACCGGGAAGCGAATCACACAGTCCTGTTTTAAAGACTTCAAAGCCGTTTTCCGAGAGAGCTTTGCAGAGCCAAAGAGGTGCATCGCCTATAAGAAGCTTCATATGGCTGCCTCATATGCCTGGCTTATGAACTGAACGCCGACAATCTCGATATCCCTCATCGTTTCCTTTGAAACGCTTCTGAGGTTGTCCTTCGGGATAATCACACGTTTAAAGCCAAGTCTCTTTGCTTCCTTTATACGCTGCTCACAGTGGCTTACAGAGCGTATTTCGCCCGCAAGGCCTATTTCACCGAATGCGAGTATGTCTTCGCGTACAACGGAGTCTTTGAGACTTGAAACGAGTGCCAGGGCAACAGATAAGTCAGCCGCAGGCTCAAGAAGCTTGAAGCCTCCCACGACGTTCAGATAAACATCATTGTTTGAAAAATAATATCCGCCGCGTTTTTCGAGGACGGCAAGTATCATATTAATCCTGTTATAATCAAATCCGTTTGACATACGTCTTGGATTTCCGTATGCGGTTGCGGTAACAAGACCCTGTACCTCGGCAAGGATAGGTCTTGAGCCCTCCATGGTACACGCAACACAGGAGCCGGAGGAGTTCTTAGGTCTGCCCTCCAGCATCATCTTGCTCGGGTTTTCCACCTGATGAAGACCGTCGTCAAGCATCTCAAATACGCCAATCTCGTTTGTAGAGCCGAAGCGGTTTTTAACAGCCCTCAGAATTCGGTAGGAGAAATTCCTCTCCCCCTCGATATAAAGTACTGCGTCAACAATATGCTCGAGAATCTTAGGACCGGCGATATTTCCGTCCTTGTTTACGTGTCCCACAACGATAACCGGTATGTTAAGGTCCTTTGCGTTTCTCATAATAAAGTTTGTGGACTCGCGTACCTGTGTTATACTTCCAGCGGAAGATGAAAGTTCCGGAAGAAGCACCGTTTGAATGGAGTCAATGATAACAAGGTCAGGCTTGTCCGATTTTATCTGCTCACAGATGACCTCAACATCCGTTTCACTCATGATGAAAAGATTCGGAGTATTTACGCCCAGCCTGTCCGCACGAAGCTTTATCTGATGAGCGCTTTCCTCACCGGATACATAAAGTATTTTAAGATTTCTTCCGAGATACTGGCATACCTGCAAAAGAATCGTACTTTTTCCGATACCGGGATCACCCGACAAAAGCACAAGTGAGCCCTTCACAATTCCGCCTCCGAGGACACGGTCAAATTCCGAAAGACCTGTCATATACCTGTGTTCACCGTCCGCCTGTATCTCCGAAACCTTTTGAACAACTCCCCTTTTACCGGAATTATTAATAAGCTTGGAAATGGCTGCCGGCTCGTCATTTATAACATGCTCCGTAAGTGAGTCCCACTCACCGCACTGCGGACAGCGTCCATACCACTTCGGATTTTCATAACCGCACTTTTCACAGACAAAAACGCTTTTGATTTTTGATGACATCTTATACTCCTTTTATAATAAAATTTTCTATTTTTTTCGACCTCTGCCACTCAAAGCACTTGTTTCAGAACAAAAACAAGCGTTTTAAAGTTCTGAAAAAAATGCGTAAGCCAAGCAAAAGACAATGCCGTTTGAGTTAAAACAATAATGCACAAGCCAAGCAAAAATATTTATCTTTGAAAACGAAAACGGCATTGTATTTCGCGGCGCCTATTTTTTTCGACCACTGTTACCTAAAGCATTCGTTTCAGAATAAAAATAATTGTTTCAAAGCTCTGAAAAAAATGCAAAAACCAGCAAAAGGCAATGTCGTTTGAGTTAAAATAAAACTTCAAGTCAAGCAAAAATATTATCTTTGAAAACGAAAACGGCATTGTATTTTGCGGCGCCTATTTTTTTCGACCTCTTTTGCTTAAAGCACTTGTTTCAGACTAAAGAAAAGCATTTTAAAGTTCTGAAAAAAATGCGTAAGCCAAGCAAAAGGCAATGTCGTTTGAGTTAAGAGAATAATGCGTAAGCTAAGTAAAAGACAATGCCGTTTGAGTTAAACAACTTATTTTAAGCCCTTGCAATAATGGTTTATCCCCTCGGCGATGGCGGCAGCCATTTGATTTTGATACTCGGTCGTTTGAAGCTTGGCGGCCTCATTTTCATTTGAAATAAATCCGCACTCAACCATGATGGCAGGCACCTGTGCATAATAAAGCAGATAGATGCTGCTTGTCGCTTTTTTTGTAACTCTTTCGTTTTCAGGCTGAACCAATGTCTTTATGGCTGACTGCACCGAATCCGCAAGCTTTTTACTTTCGGGATTGTTACCCGAATAAAAGGTCTGCGCACCGCAGACGTATGCGCTGTCAAAGTGATTCATGTGTATACTCACAAAGATACAGTCACCGCTGTCTTCTATTATAGCAAATCTGTTGTGAATATCCGAGACCTTTTTCTCTCTTAAGGTCCTTGCTTCCTCCGAATACACGGCGTAGTCGCCATCTCTCGTCAGAACAACGTCATATCCGCTCTTTTTGAGCGACTCGGCGGTCTTCATCGCTATCGGGAGGTTGATATCCTTCTCGACCACACCGCCTTTTCCGACGGCTCCGCCGTCCTCACCGCCGTGTCCCGCATCTATTATAACAGTCCGGGATGTCCCATTTGTCGTACTCTGCACAAGCTTTGACGCAGAAAAAGAATTAATAAAAAACAGGATAACAAGCATCGGTATAAAAACCAATGAAAGTGAAATGATGATTTCCTTTATAGGTGTAAAATGTGATTTTGTTTGGGTCAGACCATCGTTTTTATTCATAAATAATCGCCTCATAACCATATTATGAGGCGAATTATTTTTTTATTATTGATTCTGTTGTTTATCGCGGATAAAGTTCAGGAGCGGATTAAAATACGCCTCTCTGGAAGAAGAACTTTCTCTTGTCAATAACGATATCTCCGTTTATCTTTCCGCTCTCAATATCCTCAAAGTATGTTGACTTTGCAGGAACGTTGAAGGTAAGACCGTCCTCGATAAGCTCGATGGTAAGGTCGTTTGTTCTGTGGCACTCACCGTCAATGTTGGTATGATTGTTCTTCATCTTGCAGTCATGGATTTCAATTTTCTTACCGCGAAGATACATACAATTCCTGTGATGAACGTGTGTTGCATTGGTCTGCCAGTCGGTAAGCATAACCTTAAACATACAAATCCACGGCATACGGCGCTTCATTATAACAACGTCGAGTAAATGGTCATCGATCATAGCAAATGGTGCAACCTGAACACCCGAGCCATACCAACGTGAGTTGCAGGCAACAACGAATATGTACGGTGAGCCCCCAATCTTTTCACCGTCGATTGTAACTTCATAATAATTCTTTACGTGCTTGAACATGCAGTAAAGTCCGCCGAAGAGATATGAAAGATGTCCGGCAACACCCGGAAGCTTCTTCATCTGACCCTGAACAGCACAAGCGTCTGCATCAAAGCCCATGGAAGCCTGGTTTATTGCAATCTCATCGCCTGCTTTTATGCAGTCGATCTTTATAGGCGTACCGTCAATCTGACCCTCGATATCAAGGAACACGTCAAGGTCACCGAAAAGACGTGTCCAGTCATTTCCCGAACCGAGAGGAACAACTGCAACCTGAGCATTTTCATGTCCGTATGCACCGTTTACAACCTCGTAAAGAGTTCCGTCACCGCCGCACGCATAGAAACGTGCCGGCTTTCCGTCGGATGCTGTCTGATTTACAAAATCAATTGCATCTCCCGGACCCTTTGTGTAATAAACCTCAAAGTCTACACCCTTCTTTATGCAAGCAGGCTCAATAACTTCTTTTACGAAGTTTGACTTAAGACCCTTACCGGCTGTCGGATTAACAACAAAGTAGTGCTTGAGGGAAGGTTCTTTGATTTCCTCAACCTCTTTTTCGATTTTTGTTACCTCTTTTTCGATTTTTGTAAATAATGACATGTTTTTATTCTCCTCTGTTTGATTTTTTATGTCAAAAATTTTTTTACTTAAAGTACATGTAAACCTGGCACTTTATCATACCGTTGTAGAGTTTTCTTCTCTTGTCGGCACGTTTTCCGAACAACCTTTCAAAGTCCTCCGAAGGACTTATGACGTAATAAGCCCAGCCGCGTTTACTGACAAACTTCTCACCCATGGTTTTGTAGATGTCATTTGCCGTTTTTATGTCAAGAAGGCGTTCACCGTACGGCGGGTTACAGATAACCGTGCCCTTTTCGGTTTTACCCTCCCAGTCATGAAAGTCAAGAAGCTCAAACTCAATTCTCTTGTCAACTCCGGCACGTCTTGCGTTTTCCCTGGCAATTTCAAGACTGTTTTTGTCGATATCACTGCCGTACGCCCTAAAGTCACAATCAAAGTTTACAAGGTCCTGAGCACGCGTTCTCTCTTCGGCCCAGGCCTCTGCGGGAATACACGCAAACTGTTCCGCGGCAAAAGTCCTCTGCAGTCCCGGCGCTATACCGAGAGCCTTCATGGCACCTTCTATGAGTATGGTTCCCGAGCCGCACATGGGGTCATAAAGAGTGTGATAGCTTCGAACACGAGCAAGTGAGCAAAGACTTGCCGCAAGAGTTTCCTTTATGGGAGCCTCGTTTGCGCTGAGTCTGTAGCCCCTCTTGTGAAGCCCCGCACCCGAGGTATCGATTGTGATAGTCACAACGTCCTTCATTATGGAGAACTGTATCTGATACTTCGCTCCCGTCTCGGAAAACCACGGGGTTTTATACTTTGTTTTAAGTCTTTCGACGACCGCTTTTTTGATTATGGACTGACAGTCGCTGACGGAGAAAAGTTTCGAATTCAGCGAGTAGCCCTTTACAGGGAAAGCGTCATCTTTTCCTATCCAGTCCTCAAAGGGAAGCGCCCTTGTACCCTCAAATAACTCTTCAAAGGATAAAGCCTTAAAGGAGCCCACAAGGATCTGAATCCTTTCGGCGTGACGAAGGCAGATGTTTGCGCGTACAAGAATATGCTCGTCACCGGAAAAAAGAACGCGTGCGTTCTGCGCTTCAACGTTTTCTGCGCCGATTTCACGAAGCTCGTCCGCAATAAGCGATTCCAGTCCCATAAGACACGGGACAACAAAATTTATGTTCATCAATAATCTTACCTATCCGTAAAAAAAACAATATATATATTAGCATAAATGAGTCATCGTTCACATTGTAAAATGTGACAAATTTTTATCAATATTTTTGTATCAGATGACCCTGTATGCATGTCTTGTAACATGACAGCCCATATTCACCGCAACGGGAAGTCCTGCGATATGCGTAGGAGCATATTCAATGTTTACAGCCAATGCGGTGGTATGGCCTCCGAATCCCTGAGGACCTATTCCGAGTTCGTTTATTTTCCGAAGGAGCTCTTCCTCAAGTTTTTTATAAAATTCGTTTTGATTGCGCACGGAAACATCTCTGCAAAGGGCTTTTTTTGCAAGGTACGCACAGTATTCAAAATCTCCTCCTATTCCGACACCCAAAACAACCGGAGGACACGGATTTGAGCCTGCATTTTTAACAACGGAGACGATGTATTTTTTTATCTCCTCAACACCTGCGGCGGGAGTGAACATCCGAAGCGCACTCATGTTTTCGCTTCCGAAGCCCTTGGGAGCAACTGTTATACCGACCTGTTCTCCCGGCACAACGGAAAGATGGATAACCGCGGGGGTGTTGTCACCGGTGTTTACTCTGCAAAGCGGATCCCCGACGATAGACTTTCTGAGATACCCCTTTTCATAACCTTTGGCTACGCCTTTATTTACGGCAGTGTTGATATCCTCGCCGAAGACGTGAACGTCCTGTCCGAGTTCAATAAAAACCACAGCCATTCCCGTATCCTGACAAATGGGTATATCCAGCTCTTTTGCCGCGTCAAGATTTCTGAGAATATCTTCGCAAAGCTTTTTCGGAAGCTCATCTCTTTCGGATTTCATTCCGGCCTCAAGCTTTTCTTTAAGACTACAAGGCAGAATTTTATTTGCCTCAATACAAAGCTCTGCGACTGCTTCTGTAATTACTTCAGATGATAATTCACGCATGTTTAAAACTCCCGGCTTTTTCAAAAAAAATGCAGAGTGAATAAAGCACTCTGCAATTTTAAAATATGTTAATACTCTTTTACGGTCTGTGTGCGCCGCGTCTTCCGTAGCCGCCACCGCCACCGTGCTTTGAGTCGGACGAACGCTTAAGATCCGCCATTTTTTCTTCACTGGACGACTTCCACTTACTCATCATTTCCTCAAAAGACATGTCGGAGCTGTCCGACTGCGTCTGCTTTGGTCCGTTCCAGACGTTAGGCGTTCCCCTGTCCCTTTTTCTGAAATTTTTTTCACGTGGCTGCGGTTTATCAACAGCTCCGGGTACTTGTTTCATAGAAAGACTTATCTTTCCGTTTTCGTCAATGCTCAAAATCTTTACTTTGACTTCCTGTCCTTCAGAAACATAGTCAGTAATTTCCTTGACATATGTAGACGCAACCTCAGAGATGTGCACCATCCCCGTCTTTTCTCCGTCAAGCTCTACAAATGCACCGAATTTGGTAAGGGTTTTAACCTTTCCCTCAACAACCGAACCTACTTCAAGTTCCATAAACTAAGTATAATCCTCCCCAAGGTTATTCGCCGGATGAGATGTCATAATAAACTCTTTCACCGGGCAATACATAGCCGAGAACATCTCTGGCTATTCTTTCTATATAAGACGACTCGTCACCGTCGGTAAGAAACTTTTCAAGTTCTTCATTTTCAGCCTGTTTCTCCTGTTGAACCTGTTGAGCCTCCGTTACCTCACGCTGCTTGTCTCTTATGTCCATTTGAAGTGATATAAGGGAAATAACGAAGTAGCCCATCACGGCAATAATTGCAAGAGTCAAAATAAAGCTTCTGCTATTCTTTTTCTCTTTGTTCTTCATTTTTCGTCCCTTTCTTTCGGAATTGTAAACTTACTAAAAACTTTTTAAAGCAATTATACAATAAATGTATCGGTTTTACAATAAAAAATCCAATTAGTTTTTGGTAAAGTTTTGCAATTTTTCTCTCAACTTTTACGGTTATGAGTCCCATTGTATTGAGATAAAACAAGGCTCCCAGAAAAACACCCGAAAGTGCATAGTATCTTACCACTCCGTAGCCGAAAGAAACCGTAAAAATTTCAAACAAAAAAACGGCTATAACGAAAATAAGAACATCCGAAAAATAAAACCTTGCACGCTTTTCGTCACGCACGGCAATTCGAACGGAGCGTAATACATCATAGATAAACCCGAGGCCTGCGCCGAGCAGCAGAGAGTAAAAAAAATATTGCGTCTGCACGGTAATCGTCGGAAAATATGTCACCTAAACAGCTTCTCCCATATAGTTTCGTTTGATACATACGTACCGGAATAAACAACGCTGTCTATAGTCCCTGTGACAGAAAGCTTTCCGGCGTCAAGGTCAAGAGTGTCTATGTGCAGGTTTTCTCCCTTGATGGAAATTGCCTCGTTATCGGTTTTTCCGACTATCAGCGTTTCGTCAAAGGATTTAACGTCTATGATACCGTTTGCAGTCAATTTTTCTCTTGCATCAATAATTACATTGTGCAGTCTATCCATTAAAAAAACCTCCTGTCATAGAATCGTATGCAACAGAAGGCCTTGTTATTCTTATGTTAAAGGAGTTTATACATATCCCCTGCGTTTTCTTTTTTTGCGTATTCGAGAACGGAAACGACCTGAACCCTTATGAGTTTCTCGCCCATTTTCACCTCGATAACGTCATTTTCCTTTACGTCATAGGAGGCACGCTGAACCTTGCCGTTTACGCTGACGTGTCCCGCGTCGCAAAGTTCGTTTGCAACGGTTCTCCTTTTTATAATTCGTGATACCTTAAGGTATTTGTCAAGTCTCATAGAAAAATCCTCATAAACATATGGCGGTAATTAAAAATACAGGAGGAGTAATAACACCCCTCCTGTAAAAGCCTGAAATTTAATTATTTAACAGCGTCCTTAAGAGCCTTACCAGCCTTGAAAGCAGGAAGCTTAGAAGCAGGAACCATCATCGGCTCGCCTGTCTTAGGATTGTGACCCTGCTTAGCAGCACGGTTACGAACCTCAAATGTACCGAATCCAACGAGCTGAACCTTTTCGCCCTTCTTAAGTGCAGCTGTGATGCTGTCGATAACAGCAGCTACTGCCTTTTCAGCGTCCTTCTTTGTGAGACCAGCATTTTCTGCTACTGCAGCAACGAGTTCTGTCTTATTCATTTTTTAGTCCTCCATTAATTTTAACATTATTTTTACAAAACACAATATGTTGTGTTTCGTTGTGTACGACTAACACACTTGTTATATTACCCTATTAGCTTGATTTTTTCAAGTACTTTTGCGATTTTTTTGCCTTTTGGCAACATCAATATATCGTTTTTTGAAAGAACTTTAAAAATCAATAGTAAAAGTGCCCAAATTATTATGGCAAAAATAAGTGCAATTAAACAAGAAAGCGTTGAGCCGTTGAATCTTGACGTTTCTTCACCGAAAACAATATATGTGTTACACAACGTGTAAACAAAGAATGAAAATGCTCCGGCAAATGCTCCGACAAACGCGGGTCTCAGGAAGCTGTCGAACCAGTTTATCTTAATCTGAGTCTCTTTTATGAGAACACGCAGGTTGTTAAATACGATGATAAGATAACATAGAATTGTTCCGATCGGTGCGCCCTTTATGTTTACGGACGGTATACCGACAAGGATAAAGTTACAGATTATCTTTACGGTCGCGCCGATTAGAAGTGACTTTACGGGTATGTCCGCCCTGCCTATCGACTGAAGCATGTTGTTTATAGGTGTGGATATGGCAAGAAGAAGTGCGGCATATCCGAAAACAGCAACAAAGGGTGCGGAGATTGCTATAGAGGATGAGCGCGGATACATCATGTGGAGAATAGGCTCGGAGAGCACGGCCATGCATACTCCCGCAGGCACTCCGATAAGGGTTGCGGTCTTTATAACCGTATTTACGGCGCTCTTCATCCTCTTACGGTCCTTTGTGGCATACGCAGCGGACAGCACGGGAATAACGCTTATACCGAGAGCTAAAATGACGCTCGGTATTATGTTGCGAAAGTCAAGACCGACTCCGTAACAGCCGTAGAGGAAATCCTTTATGTCTTTATCCTCAATATTCATCTGTGAAATCTGCGGATATACCTCTCTTATGGTATCCGCACCAACGGACACGGCGTGCTTAAGTCTGTTTTGAACGGTTATCGTGTCAATAAAATTGGTTATATTGAGAACGAGAGAGCTTGTTGCTATGGGTACAACAGTCCTTATAAGCTCCTTCGAGATATACTTCGGAGAGTGTGATTTCGGGGCGTTAATAAGGTCGTCCCTTGTGATAATCTGCTTTCTGCTTGTTCTGTACTTTATGAACAGATAAAGCATACCGAGAAGCGTACCTATGGTTACTCCCGAAATAGCGGCCGCAGCGGAATAAGGCGCGGCGAGAAGCATCGCCTTTTCTCTTGTTTCACACGGAGTTCCGAAAACAACTCCCGTTGACGTAAACTGTGAATAAGCACGAGTGAGAACAAGCTTTGAGAGGAGGACTCCGAACAGAAGCTTGCCCACGCTCTCACAGACCTGTGAGATACCTACGGGCGACATGTTTCGTGTGCCCTCGAAGAAGCCTGCGTACATCGACGTTAAGGCGCATATAAGAATTGACGGGGCAATGCATAAAATACTGTAAAAGGTATTCGGCGATCCGATAACAAAGTGTGAAAACGGGTAAGCAAGCGCGATAAGCAGTGCGGTACACGTTATACCGGTTATGGAGAATATCTTCAGGGACGCCTTCTTTATCGTATATACTTCCCTGTACCTGCCTCGTGCAATCCGTTCGGAAATCATCTTTGAAACCGCAACGGGAAGACCGCCGGTCGAAATAGCATAGATGGGCGTGTATATCTCAAAGGCTGCGGTATAGTATCCGCGTCCCACCTCACCTATGATATTTGTTACGGGTATCTTGTAAAAGATATTTATAAGGTGAACAAGTACGGTTGTGAGCATGAGAAACATTGCTCCGTGAACCATTGACTGTCCCTGTTTTTTCGACTGTAAATTATTTTCCGGCAATGATTGCATCTCCTTACTTTTTTACGGTCCTACGAACTCACGAAGAAGCGAAGTCTTCGGAATGATATCCTTGTTAACGCGTGTTGTTTTCTCAAGCCTTTCGGAGAGAGAAACGGCATTTTCATACATCGGGTGGCTTTCCGAAAGCTCGGAAAGAAGAGTCAGGGCGGTATCCTTGTATGCACATATCTCATAAGGGTGCAGTGAATCAATGATATAGTCCGCAGTATCAATAAGCGGATTGAGGTACTGCATCTCGCCAGAAACAACCTTCGGCCACATATTGTATGTGTTTTCCACGCTGCTTCCGCGGAACTGGTAGTCCCTTATCATTCTACGCAAAAATCTCACGTCACGTCTTGAAAAAAAGATACTTCCGTCATCATCAAGGATATCAGATGCCGTGCTAACATACATCTTTACGAGGTTTTCTCCCGAAAGACAATCTGTAATAATCGGATTTATGGCATGAAGTCCCTCAACGATAACAACGTCTCCGGGGAGAAGCTTAAGATGCATTGAATTGTCCGTTCTCATACCGGAAACAAAATCAAAACTCGGGAGGTCCGCCTCACCGTGGTTCCCGAGACCTCGAAGAGTATCCCTTATAAGATCAAGGTTCAGAGCGTAGATGGTTTCAAAGTCCTGCGTTCCGTCCTTACCCTTCGGTACAAGATTACGGTCAAGATAGAAGTCATCAAGTGAGATAACATATGCGTTGTGTCCCATCCTTGAGATAAGTCTTGCCATTTTATTAGCACCGGTTGTTTTACCGGATGAGCTCGGTCCCGAAAGCATGATTATCTTGTTCGCTCCCGGTCTTGCGACCACTTCTCTGACATACTGATGAAGCATGCTCTGGTATCTTCGCTCGCACTTGCCGATGTATTCGACCGGATTCGTGATAACTTCTCTGTTAATAACTTTTAAGTAGTGAATATTATCCATAATAGTCTGAAACTGTCCTCTTACGATTTATTTGTTCGTCAAATCTGCTGTTGTACTCATACGGGTACTTAAAGTTGTATACCCGTTTGATATTGTTATCTGACGGATTTTTTATCTTCGTCACCGCTCCGGCGCCACAGGCCAGAATCGAATGACACTCCTCCATCATATAGATATTGTAAGCACTCTCAAAGCCCGGCTTTGCATAGCCTACGTTTTCAAGATTTCCGACAGACTTGGCTTGCCTGTACATATAGTACGGTATATACCCGCATTTTACAAGTCTGTCGTACGAATGGTCAACCATCTGCTTTGTTTCGCTGTCATCGGCGAAAAGACCGTTTCTGTAATCAAGGTCTGACGACCGCTTATAGGCGAGCGTATGTACCGTTATGCTCGCCGGGTCAAGCGAAACAAGCTTTTCAAGAGTATCCGCAAAGCCGGTCGCCGTGTCGCCGGGAAGTCCCGCTATAAGGTCCATGTTGATATTTTTAAAGCCAACCATTTCGGCGGCGGAGTATGCCGTAAATACATCCTGCGCAGAGTGAGTTCTGCCCACGCCGCGAAGTATTTCATCATTCATTGTCTGCGGATTGATACTGATTCTGTCTATGCCGTTTTCCTTCGCGGCAATAAGCTTTTCAGTCGTAATGGTGTCCGGTCTGCCGGCTTCAAAGGTAAATTCCCCGCACTTTGAAAAATCAAAGGAGGAATTTACCGTCTTAAGAAGCCGCGTTATCTGCTCTGCGCTGAGTATCGACGGGGTTCCGCCGCCGACATAAGCGGACAGCATATCAATACCAAGTTTATTAACAAGCTCACCGGTATATTCTATTTCTTTGAGTAAATTTTCAAAATACACGGGAATAATCTGTCTTGCCGATTCCTTATTGACCGAGCTGGAAACAAAAGAGCAATAAGAACAGCGTGTCGGACAAAACGGAATAGAGATATAAAGGCTGAACGAATTCGGCGTGGAGGTATTTATGATTTTTTCCTCCGCATCCGCAACGGACAGCGCAAGACTTGTCTTTTTATCGGAAACAAAGAAGCAGTTTTTGAAATACTCTATGCCCTCATCCCTGCCCTTTTCATTCATAAGTCGAATGAGAAGCTTTGAGGGGCGTATGCCCGTTAAAATACCCCAACTTAAGGAAACGGATAAAACCTCTGACAAAAGAGAATAAAGCATCTGAGCCGTTTTAAGTTCAAGGCTGTTCTCGCTGTCGGCAAGAGATACCGTCAGGTTATCGTCTTCGCCGGTAAACCTAGGGAACGCCTGCGTCTTAACAGTTTCCCTTTTTGTTTCGGAATTATAATACCTTATCGAAACTGTTACACTGTTTGTTTCCCTCAGGTTTTCAAGAGAAACGGTTACAGTCGTTCCCTCACCGTTTTCAAAAGGAGGCTCTGTATGAACCTCGACCGGTTCACTGGGGAAGAATGCACTTGTAAGCTTTTGAAGCTCATAATGATAAGGATTGTTTATTACATTAAGGACCATTCGGTTTTCCTCATAAATCTGTTTGTCTTTCTCTCGGCGTCAAGCGTTGTTGACGGGCCGTGTCCCGGGTAAACAATAAAATCACCCTTTAATCTTCCGAGCTTAAGCACGGACTCCATCATATCCGTATGACTTCCGCGGAAGAGGTCGGTTCGTCCGCAGGTTCTGCAGAACAATGTATCCCCGGAAAACATGATATTTCCCATGAGATAGCAAACGCTGCCCGGTGTATGACCGGGAGTGTGAATAACAGTAACCTCGGTGCTTCCGAACTGCAGTTTGTCATTGTCGCTTACGCAGGTATCCGCATGCATGGGATGCTGTGAGAGTCCGAGATCCGACGCAAGCGAGCATGCCGAGCTTGTCAGGCATATGTCATCATCCGTTCCGACGACAACCTTTGCGTCCTTATATGCGGCTTTAAGATCATAAACGCCGAGTATATGGTCGCTATGACCGTGTGTAAGAAAAATATACGCAAGCTTTGTCATACCGGAATTTTTCACGGCAATCAAAAGCTCTTCATTATAAACAGCCGGGTCAATAACAGCTCCCAGACCTGAGAGTTCGTCTACAACGATATAACAGTTTGTACTGAGCGAGCCCATAACAAGTTTATTTACTTTCATAATCACACCTTATTTCCACTGCTCGGTATCATAAATGATGGTAACGGGACCGTCGTTTAAAAGCTCAACCTTCATATCTGCTCCGAATTCTCCGTGAGCAACCTCAGTAACACCGTTTTTCTTAAGTTCATCCACAAAGAGTTCGTAGAGCGGTATGGCAAGCTCCGGCTTTGCCGCATGAATAAAGGACGGTCTGTTTCCCTTCTTTGTATCCGCAAGAAGAGTAAACTGCGAAATAACGAGCGCTCCGTATGAAAGATCAAGCAATGACTTATTCATCTTACCCTCGTCATCCTGAAAAATTCTTAAGCTTGCAGTCTTTCTCGCGAGAATTTCGGCATCCTCTTTTGTGTCCGTCTCGGAAACTCCGAGAAGAACCAGAAATCCGTTGTCTATGGCTCCTATTATCTCTCTGTCAACCTTCACGGACGCATATTTTACCCTTTGAATAACAGCCTTCATGTGTTAAACACCGGTCCTTTCGATAGAAATAACACCGTCGATTTTTCTGAGATTTTTAATGACGGAATTGAGGTGTTCAACACCATTTACCGCTATGGTAAGAGTAATAATGGTATCCCTGTCCTTGAGAGTTCTCGTATTAATGCTTCTTATGTCAACGTGCATGGACGCAAGCGCATTTGCGATTTCAGCCATAAGACCGACATGTGAAAGACAGTAAAGATCCATTGTTGCGTTGAATTCCTCTTTTACGCTCTCATCCCAGTAAACCTTTATCCATCTTTCCGGCTCGGCGGATGCCTTTATGTTTATGGGTACATTGGTACAGTCGCGCTTGTGAACAGATACTCCGTGTCCGCGGGTTATAAAGCCGATTATCTCGTCACCCGGAAGCGGATTACAGCATTTTGAAAGCTTTACAAGGCAGTTGTCTATGCCCTCAACAATGATACCCTCTGAACTTGTTCTGTGAGTGGGTTTTGTAACAATGATTTCATCCTTTGGTTTTTCGGATGCCTTGAGTATTCTGTTATACTCGTCCTTCATGAAAGGCTGAAGCTTATCGAGTGAAATACTGCCGTAGCCTATCGCTGCAAAGAACTCATCGGGACTTTCAATCTTCTTGCGGTCACACAGCTTCTTTACGAATTCTTCAAGTTCCTCGTCGAAAAGCCTTATATTGTTTTTACGAAGCTCCTTTTCAAACTCAATCTTACCCTGCTCGATATTTTCGGAGCGTTTTTCTTTTTTGAACCAGCTTCTTATCTTTGCCCTTGCGCTTGTGGTTGTAACAATATTGAGCCAATCACGTGAGGGGCCTTTCTCGGGATCTGAGGAGCGAAGAATTTCAACAATCTGTCCCGTTTTTACCTTATAGTCAATGGGAACGATACGTCCGTCAACCTTGGCGCCAATCATCTTATGGCCTACCTGCGTATGAATGGCATACGCAAAGTCAATAACGGTGGAGCCGTAAGGTATGTTTATAACGTCGCCCTTAGGAGTGAAAACGAATACATCGTCGGGCACAAAGTCCGTCTTGATCGTTTTTACGATATCCTCAACGTCGTCGGAATCCTTCTGGTTTTCAAGAAGCTGCCTTATCCACGCAAGCCTTTCCTCAAACTTTGAACTTCCCGTAACGCCGAGCTTGTACTTCCAGTGAGCGGCGATACCGTACTCGGCGGTGTAATGCATCTCCCATGTTCTTATCTGGACTTCAAAGGGGATTCCCTCAGAACTGATAACTGTCGTATGAAGCGACTGATACATGTTCGACTTCGGGGTGGAGATGTAATCCTTAAACCTGCCCGGGAGCGAATGATACATGTCATGGATAATTCCGAGACAGTTATAACAGTCAACAACCGAATCGACAATGATTCTTATGGCATAAACGTCGTATATCTCGTCAAATTCCTTGTCCTGGATATACATCTTTCTGTATATGCCGTGAATACTCTTTCGGCGACCGTCAACCGCCGCGTCGGGAATACTCTCATGGACGCGCTTCTTTATAGCTTCTATGGTATCGGGAATAAAATTCGGATGAACCTTTGTGTTTCTGTTAAGAAGATCCTCGATATCCTTGTAGCCGACGGGGTCAAGATACCTTATAGAGAGGTCCTCAAGCTCTTCCTTGACGGTTCTGATTCCGAGACGGTGCGCAATCGGCGCGTATATCTCAAGCGTTTCAAGAGCCTTGTCACGTCTTTTCTGCTCACGCATGAACTCAAGAGTTCTCATGTTGTGAAGACGGTCGGCAAGCTTGATGATGATAACGCGAATATCCTGAGACATAGCGATAAACATCTTACGGATATTCTCCGCCTGTCTCTCCTCCCATGTTTCAAGAGGCACTTTGCCGAGCTTTGTTACACCGTCAACAAGCTGTGCAACGTCGTCTCCGAACATCTCACGTATGTTGTCAAGCCCCGTGTCGGTATCTTCAACCGTGTCATGCAAAAGTGCGGCAATAAGGGACTGATAGTCCATACCGAGGTCAAACAGTATCTTCGCAACGGCAACAGGATGTGTTATATACGGCTCGCCCGAATACCTGCACTGACCCTTGTGCGCCTTTTTGGCAAACTCATAGGCCTGTACTACTTTTTCAACTTCCTCTTCACTGTACTGTTCTGACATCTTATTTTTAAGGTTTTCAAAGCCGTCAACAATAGGTTTCTTTTCAGCCATGAGTTCACCTTCTTTCCGTAAATTCTGAGATATATCTCATTACAGGAGCAGAACCGAGATCAAATTTCTCGGATACCTCCGGTACTTCTATCATGTTATTTTCATCGATTTTTATGAGTCCCAGCTCCTTCATTGCTTCCAAAGCCACCTTTACACGGCAGATGTTGTCGCCCGGCTGTATAACCTTTCCGAGGATATACTCGTAGCGGTCTGCCGAAAAACGTCTGTGCTTTAAAAGTGTGTAGACGGAGGCAAAGAGTTTTCTTTCCGGAAGTGCGTAAGCAGCCTCGTCGGTGGTTAGCCTGTCTCTGAGCTCTATCCGGTCAAAAAGAAGCTCGGATTTTACCATATCATCCTCCTGTAAGCCGGAGGGACGTATGTCCTTTGCCACAACCGTAACCTTTGTCTGTCCGTTCCATTCGTTTTTTTCAAGGGTAACCACAAAATCCACAAGGTCGTTGCTGACAAAAGGAAATTTCAGGTTGTCCGCATTGAATTTCATCACGGTTATCTGACTTTTTTGTCCTTCCTTGTGAGCAGTTATTTTTGCATGCTGCCTGCGGTCTCCGAGAAACGACACAGAATCAATTCTGAATTCGAAAAGACCGAAAACGGGAACTGGATTTGCCGAGCCGAAAGGCTCAAGTGATTCGAGTGTTTCTACAAACTCAGGTGTTATTGCGTCTGCAACAAGCTTGCAGTCAATCGCAAGCTCGGGATATGCTCTCTCGTTTTCAAAGGCATAGATGTTTATTTTTTCTCTGAACGAATCAATATTTTCGGTTTTTAAAGTAAGCCCTGCCGCCTGGTCGTGACCTCCGTAAAGTTCAAGAAGTTCACTGCAGGAAGACAGAGAATCAAAGATGGAAAAGCCCTTAACAGAGCGTGCCGAACCCTTTGACATACCGTTTTCCTTATCCGTCAGAATTATTACAGGCTTCAAAAACCTCTCCTGAACCTTTGAAGCAACTATTCCGAGCACACCCTCATGCCAGCCCTTGCCGTGAACAATAATCACAGGCTGCCATTTCTGAAGCGGATTCTCGTCAAGATAGCGCAGACACTCTTCAAATATACTGTTTTCAATCTCGTGACGCTTTGCGTTTATGTTGTTAAGGTCTACGGCCATCTCTTTTGCAAGGTTTTCTTCATCGCAAATGAGCAGTTCAAGCGCCGTTTCGGCATTTTCCATTCTGCCTGCCGCATTTATCCTGGGAGCAATTCCGAAGGAAATATTTGAAGATCCAACTTCCTTTCCGGATATACCCGCCTCCGCCATAAGCGACATAAGACCGGGTCTTACACAGTTGTTAAGCGAATTAAGGCCGTATTTTACAAGCAGTCTGTTTTCTCCGGTCAGAGGAACGATATCCGCAACGGTTCCCACAGCGACAAGGTCGGCAAAGTCGGAAATGATTATCTGTTTATCCCCCTCAAGCGCGCATGCAAGTTTGAAAGCAACGCCTACACCAGCGTATTCCTTAAAAGGACATGAAATATCCGTTCTGTGAGGATCCACAACGGCCACACAGTTGGGAAGCCTATCTCCCGGAAGATGATGATCGGTAATGACTAAGTCCATTCCGAGACTCTTTATATAGTCAGCCTCAAGAACAGCCGAAATACCGTTATCAACAGTTATTATGAGGCTTGTGCCAAGCTCATGGATGCGATCCACAACAGCCATGGAAAGTCCGTACCCGTCCTTTGCACGGTCCGGAAGCATATAGGTTACATTGGCACCCTGCGCGGCAAGGTAAAGATAAAGCAATGCTGTTGAGGTTACTCCGTCGGCGTCGTAGTCACCGAATATGCATATCTTTTCGTAATCAAAGATAGCGTCATTTATCCTGTCTACCGCAAGGTCCATGTCCGGAAGCAAAAACGGGTCGACAAATTCGGTGTTTCTGCAAAGAAACCGTTCAATTTCTTCATCGGTTTCAAGACCGCGTGAGGACAGCAAAAGAGCCAGAAAAGCGTCTATACCGAATTTTGACGCAATCTGTGACGCCTGGTCTTTATTCAGTTTTCCGAGACGCCATTTTTTTCGGCCCATAGTACAACCTCATCCTTAATAATCTAACCTATAAATTATATACGATATGCGTATCTTTTTCAATTAAAATTACTGTAAATATAAGATTTATCGCACAAAAAGCAAATTGCCGTACAGTAAAAAATTTATCTATTACTCAGCCTTTTCCCGGTATTTTTTTTGAATAGGTGCAAAAAATAATTCGGGTGATTAGATGTATCTTAAAAAGTTTTTTATCGGCGCATTTCTTTACGCCTCTATCGAGGTGCTTTGGAGAGGCAGGACGCATTGGACAATGGCAGTTCTCGGCGGGGTTGTTTACGTAATCTTAAATGATATAAACATACGCCTTCCGAACGCCTCTATAGCGGTAAAAAGTGTATTCGGCTCGGGAATAATTACGGTCTTAGAGCTTGTCTGTGGAGTAATTCTCAACATAAAACTAGGACTTAAAGTATGGAATTACGAAAATATCGGCTACAATATTCTCGGTCAGATTTGTCCGAAATACACCGTTTATTGGTTTATGCTGTGCGCCGTCGCATTCATGCTTATTGAATTGCGTGACAAGCTTCCTTCAAGCTTAAAAAACAACAAAAAAGAACAAACTCCCGATGCCATACTTTGAATAAGGAAGTTTGTTCTTGTCTGATATACTGTTTTTGCTTAACGGTTTATCGGTTTTGTTTTTTAAAAATCACTCTTTTTCGGCAATGATACCGAGCTTATATGCGTCGAGCAATCTGTTAAGGTTGTAAATCTGCTTCTGAAGCTTCTTTCCGTTATCTGTCTCACTTATCTTGATTCGTTTATCAAGTCTTTCAAAAACAACGGAAGCAGAAAGAATGTCTTTGTTGTGACGTATTGCCTCTTCCCTGCTCGTAAACGCGTCGTGAGATGAAAGCCGCATGATATACGAGTTGTAAATAAGAGTGTAGCCTGCAATACCGGTTGTCTTTTGATATGCTCTGCAGAAGCCGCCGTCGATATCTATAAGCTTTCCCTCGCCCTTAACCGGATTTTCTCCATCCTTGCTCCTTACGGGCGTATGTCCGTTTATGATATGGGAATGCTTCCCGCCGAGCCCGAACTCGCGAAGAATAAGCTCACAGCCCGCAGCCGTATCTGTAACACGGTAATACGGGTCCTTTTTTTCGACCCATGTCGAGCGGTCGTCAATAAGCCTGCGCTCAAATGTCGTTATTTTATCACGTGCAAAGAGCGGAGAAAATTTTCCGCACCACAAAAACCACATAAAGTCCTGACCGGATTGTCTTGAGTATGTTCCCTCCTCGGCAAAATATCCGTCACGTGCTTTATCAAAGCAATAGTCAAGAAGACTTTTTCCGCTATAGTCTGTCCCCTCGTAGGTAAACTGTCTGAAAAATCCCTCCTCATCCATGGGAACTGCTCCGTGGAAAAGAAGATTTCCGTTATAGCAGCGGTACATCGAGCCCTTGCTGTAAAGGAACCTAATATGCTTTTGAAGCTTTTCGGAGGCTCTGAAGTTTTCAGTCAATTCCGACATCAGCTCTTCTTCTTCGGGTGAAAGCGCATATGGGTCTGACGGGTCTACCGTCGGGAAGTCCGAGTCAAGAAGCTTATAAACCTTTCCGTCAAGGGAAATAGTACCGTCCTCGAAGTTTACATTATCAAAAAGGAGCCTGTCATCCATGTTAAACTCGGGATTTCTTTTTATTGCCTGACCCTCGAGCTTAAAGAGAATAATCGTAATAGCCTTTGCCATGCGACCCGTCTGTTGTATATCCTTCTCGGTTATTGTCTTTACCGTTTGGTCCATGTCGTCAATGTCCGCAATAAAGCGCGATGTATCCGATTCGCTGTAGCACTCATTTGCAAAAACCGCAAGAGAGCGAAGACTTATACCGTATCCGGTTTCGATAACATGAAGATTGTTATAACGAATGGAGTTTGAAAGTACGGTTGCAATGCACACCTCCGAGCCTGCAGCGGCACCCATCCAGACTATGTCGTGGTTGCCCCACTGTATATCGACCGAATGATGCTCAATCAGATCCTCCATAACGATATCCGCTCTGGGGCCTCGGTCAAAGATGTCTCCGACGATATGCAGGTGATCAACGATAAGTCTCTGAATGACATGACAAACGGCAACAATAAACTCCGGAGCTTTTCCGATATCTATGATGGTAGTAATGATATTGTCGTAATAATCCTTTTTATTGTGAAGTGTAAAATCCGTGTTCAGCAGCTCGTCAATTACGTAAGCATACGCCTCAGGCAAAGCCTTACGTACCTTTGAACGGGTATACTTTGATGTAACAAGATGACAGAGTTCAATAAGGTAATTGAGGGTGGTTCTGTACCAATCCTCCTTTTCATCCTTCGTCATATGCTCTGTTACGTCTTTTATCTTTTCATCGGGATAATAAACAACGGTTGCAAGCGTCGCCCTCTCCGTTTCATTCAGCTGTTCCGAAAAGAGCATATCAATTTTTTCCTTGATTGCACCTGAGGCACTTCTCATGATATGTGTAAACGCCTCGTACTCACCGTGTATATCAGAAATAAAATGTTCCGTCCCCTTTGGAAGGTTGAGAATCGCCTTAAGGTTTATTATCTCCGTTGCGGCAGCCTGTGCAGACGGGTAATTTTGAGATAAAAGCTTAAGGTATTCAATGTCCTTTCCGGGGTAGTTCGGGTAATCTCTCATAGCAGCTCCTTTGAATAATTATCATCAAATATTGTATGTGAAAAGTTCATGTCAGTCAAAAGTCCGACTGCAGCCGCGCAGTCGGACCTTATTGATTATTCTGAAATATGGTTTTCTGTTGTGTTTTTTGAAAACTTTCCAAAGCCGGTGGCAACAAGCGGCAAGCCGACAAGCGTTACATACACGATTGAACCGAATACCGTGTAAAAGACAAAAAGACAGAAAACATAAAGAAGTGACCTGAAAAACGAGTCCTCAAGACCCAGTATCTTACACAAAAACATAAGAAATATCTCCTTAAAATCAAATGAAAAGCAATACTCAAAATACTATGCATAATATTATACTTGATTTTTAATTTTACTTCAACATCTTTTTAAGGTACATGCCTGTATAGGATTTATCGTTTTCCGCTATTTTTTCCGGAGTTCCGGTTGCAATGACGGTTCCGCCCTTGTCTCCGCCCTCGGGTCCGAGGTCGATTATATAATCGGCGGTCTTTATAACGTCAAGATTGTGCTCGATAACAAGCACCGTATTTCCCGAGTCCACAAGCTTTTGAAGCACCTCAATAAGCTTTTCGACATCTGCCGAGTGAAGTCCCGTGGTCGGCTCATCAAGTATATAAAAGGTTTTTCCGGTTGAACGCTTTGAAAGTTCAGTCGCAAGCTTTACTCTCTGTGCTTCTCCGCCTGAAAGCGTTGTTGCCGGCTGACCGAGAGTAACATATCCGAGACCAACCTCTTTCAGAGTATTCAGCCTGTTATGAATCTTCGGAACCGCCGAGAAAAAGTCAGCGGCTTCATCAACGGTCATAGCGAGCACGTCGGCGATGCTTTTCCCTTTATACTTTACCTCGAGCGTTTCACGGTTATAGCGTGACCCTCCGCAGACTTCACAGGGAACGTAAACGTCAGCAAGGAAATGCATCTCAATCTTTACTATACCGTCACCCTTGCAGGCTTCACACCTTCCGCCCTTTACGTTGAAGGAAAATCTTCCGGCATTGTATCCGCGGATTTTTGCGTCCTGAGTCTGCGCGAAAAGATTTCGTATGTCGTTGAATAGGTTTGTGTATGTTGCAGGGTTCGAGCTGGGCATACGTCCTATGGGTGACTGATCGATATCTATCACCTTATCAAGGTACTGAAGCCCTGTCAGGGACTTGACCTTTCCCGGAAAAGTCTTTGCTCTGTTAAGCTCTCGTGCAAGTGTTTTTTGAATAATCTCATTTACAAGAGATGATTTGCCGGAGCCGGAGACGCCCGTTACACAGGTAAAGGTGCCAAGCGGTATCTTAACATCGACATCCTTTAAGTTGTTCTCTGCGGCACCTTTTACGGTGAGGAATTTGCCGTTGCCTTTTCTGCGTTTTGACGGCACGGCAATTTTTCTCTCCCCGGAGAGAAATTTTCCGGTAACGGACTCCTTACACGCCATTATTTCCTCGGGAGTTCCGGCACAGACAACCTCTCCTCCGTTTACTCCGGCTCCCGGTCCGATATCGACAATAAAGTCGGCGGCGTGCATGGTGTCTTCGTCATGCTCCACAACTATCAGCGTGTTACCGAGGTCACGCAGACGCTTCAGCGTATCAATAAGCTTGTCGTTATCACGCTGATGAAGTCCTATTGAGGGCTCGTCTAAGATATACAAAACACCCGTAAGAGATGAGCCTATCTGTGTTGCAAGACGAATACGCTGACTCTCGCCGCCCGAAAGGGTTCCCGCCTTCCGTGAAAGGTTCAGGTAATCAAGACCCACGCTGCACAAAAAGCTTAAGCGCGACTTTATCTCCTTTAGAATAAGCTCTGCAATTATTGCTTCACGTTCGGTAAGCTTGAGATTTTCAAAAAACTCAAGCTCTTTTTTTATGGAAAGGGATGTAAGCTCATCAATTGAAAGCCCTCCTACGGTTACCGCAAGACTTATGGGATTGAGACGTCTTCCGTGACATTTTTCACACTTATGAGTGGCCATAACGGCTTCAATCTGACGCTTCGACGCCTCCGAACTTGTCTCATCGTATTTACGGAGAAGATTCGGTATAACGCCTTCAAATTTTCCGTAAAATGTACCGCTGCTGTAGGTGCTGCTGTGGCTGTACTTTATCCGCTCTCCGTCAGTACCGTAGAGAATCTTTTCAAGATCCTCTCTCTTCATTTTTTTTACGGGAACATCTATCGAAAAGCCGTAGTGCTTTGCGATTCCGTCAAAAAACATCTCTGCCATGGTGCCGCCGTCAACCTTTGACCATCCGTAGCACCTGAGCGCTCCGTCTCTTATGGAAACGTTTTTATCCGGAATGAGTAAATCCTCATCTATACTTGTGTACTCTCCGAGACCTCCGCACAGGTCACACGCACCGAACGGATTGTTAAACGAAAACATACGCGGTGCAAGCTCCGTTACGGATACACCGTGCTCGGGACAGGCAAAGGTTTGAGAAAACTCAAGCTCCTCACCGTCTATAACGTCAACAAGCACAATGCCCTTTGCAAGCTTTGCCGCCGTTTCGACGGAATCGGTAAGACGGCTCGTAATCCCGTCCTTTATAACAAGTCTGTCGACAATTATCTCAATATTGTGTTTTATATTCTTTTCAAGCCTTATTTTCTCGGAAAGTTCATGAATCTCCCCGTCAATTTTTGCTCTTACAAAGCCCTGCTTTGCAGCCGACTCCAGTTCCTTTGTGTATTCGCCTTTTTTTCCGCGTGCGATAGGAGCCATAACCTGAATCCTTGTTTTTTCGGGAAGCTCCAGAATCTTATCGACAATCTGATCTATACTCTGTGAGCGTATTTCTTTTCCGCAAACGGGACAATGCGGTATACCTATCCTTGCGTAAAGAAGTCGCAGATAGTCGTAGATCTCCGTCACCGTGCCTACCGTGGAACGCGGATTCTTTGAGGTTGTTTTCTGGTCTATGGATATGGCAGGGCTGAGTCCTTCTATAAGCTCAACCTTCGGCTTTTCCATAAGCCCGAGAAACTGACGCGCATATGATGACAAGGACTCCATATAGCGTCTTTGCCCCTCGGCGTAAATGGTATCAAAGGCAAGGGATGATTTTCCCGAGCCTGAAAGACCTGTAAAAACAATAAACTTGTCTCTGGGTATGGTAAGCGAGATGTTTTTAAGATTGTGCTCCCTTGCACCTTTGACATAAATCTCTTTAACTGCCATCTTATTTGCCTTCCTGTAGTTTCTTTATTTCGTCACGAAGATATGCCGCAAGTTCAAAGTCAAGAATTCTCGCCGCAGCACGCATCTGTTTTGTAAGCTCTTCAATTTCCTTCATACGCTGCGCATTTGTCAGACGTTTTCCGCTCTTTGATTTATCCCTGTCCACCTTAGACGTTATTTCTATGACATCTCTGACGTCCTTCTTTATCGTTTTCGGAGTTATTCCGTGTTCCTTATTGTATGCCTCCTGAATCTCACGGCGTCTCAGGGTTTCCGTTATGGCACGTTCCATGGAGGGTGTTACGCTGTCCGCGTACATGATTACCTCACCGTTTGCGTTTCTGGCGGCACGTCCGATAGTCTGAACGAGTGAGGTTTCTGAGCGCAGGAAGCCCTCTTTATCGGCATCCAGAATCGCAACAAGCGAAACCTCCGGAATATCAAGTCCTTCACGAAGAAGGTTTATTCCGACAAGAACATCAAACTCTCCCAGACGAAGGTCACGGATAATCTGCATACGCTCGATAGTGTCGATATCATGGTGCATATAGCGTACCTTTATCCCGAAGCTTTCGAAATAATCAGTAAGGTCCTCGGCCATTTTCTTTGTCAATGTAGTCACAAGAACACGTTCACCGCGCTCTGCACGCATATTTATCTGAGAAACAAGGTCATCTATCTGTCCCTCGACCGGCTTTACGGTTATCTGCGGATCAAGAAGTCCCGTCGGTCTTATGAGCTGCTCAACTATTTGCGCGCTCTTTTCGCGTTCAAACTCACCCGGCGTTGCCGAGACAAATACGACCTGATTTATGTGACTATAAAATTCATCAAAGTTAAGCGGTCTGTTGTCAAACGCCGACGGCAGTCTGAAACCGTATTCGATAAGATTTTCCTTTCTTGCGTGGTCGCCTCCGAACATACCTCTGACCTGCGGAAGCGTAACATGCGCTTCATCTACAAACATAAGAAAGTCGTCCGGAAAAAAGTCAAGAAGCGTATACGGGGTGGAGCCCGGCGCACGTCTTGAAAGAACCCTTGAATAGTTTTCGATACCGCTGCATATACCTGTTTCTCGAAGCATCTCCATATCATACTCCGTACGCTGCTTTATACGCTGTGCCTCGATAAGCTTCCCTGCTTCCTCAAACTCGGCAACACGTTCGGCACACTCCTTAAGGATGTCGGCAATGGCTTCTTCACGCGCATCTGAGTTTACAACATAATGAGAAGCGGGATAAATGGCAACGTGTGAAAGAGTTGCCTTCACTTCACCTGTAAGCGGATTTATCTCACTTATTTTGTCAATTTCATCCCCGAAAAATTCAATTCTCAACGCAGTTTCCGAATAACCGGCGGGATAAACCTCTATAGTATCCCCGCGGACTCTGAACTTGTCTCTGATAAAGTTGATGTCATTTCGTTCATACTGAATCTCGACAAGGCGTGAAATAACCTCGTCCCTGGACTTTTCCATCCCGGGTCGAAGGGAAATAATCATATTTTTATACTCGTCGGGACTGCCTATGGAATAGATACACGAAACAGACGCAACGATAATAACGTCACGTCTTTCCGACAGCGAAAATGTCGCAGAGTGACGCAATTTATCTATCTCGTCATTTATAGACGAATCCTTTTCGATATAAGTATCCGTAGTCGGAACATATGCCTCTGGTTGATAATAGTCGTAGTAAGATACAAAATACTCAACCGCATTGTCGGGGAACATCTCTCGAAATTCCGAGCAAAGCTGTGCGGCAAGGGTTTTGTTGTGAGCAAGCACAAGCGTCGGCTTGTTTACCTTTTCGATAACATTTGCCATGGTAAATGTCTTACCAGAGCCTGTAACACCAAGCAGCGTCTGCTCCTTATAACCGTTTTTTATACCCTCGGCAAGCTTTTCAATAGCCTGCGGCTGATCTCCGGTAGGCTTGTATTTACTTTTTAAAACAAACTTATCCGGCATTCGGTGCTGCACTCTCTTTCTCGGTATTTTAAGCAGATAAACATATTTTTTTCAAAAAGCAGTTGCAAATACGCCAATCCGCTCAAAATCAACTTTCCATCATAGGTTTATCTACCTGAAATCAGTTTTTCTGTCAAATGTATGTTATATGATTATAAAATTAAAATCAATAAAAAAATAATAACATATGAATTATACCGCACAAATGTTCTACAGTCAACAAATAACCGACAGAAATTAACTTCTGTCGGTCGCTTTGCTTTTACGCAACTTTCTCCTGCAGTTTTCCGAACTTATACTCGCCGATTATCTGCAAAATCATGGGGAGTAAAAAGAGCGCTGCATATGCGATGTAAAAAATCCCGGAAAGCGGCGTAATCCTGTTCATAATTATCTCCGGGTCATAGTAAATGTTTGTCTGATTGAGAGCGTAACCCATCGCAATAACCGTAAGACAAAGAAAAATCGAAACAACAAAGGAACGGTCTCTGTTGTCAAAACGATAAATTGAAAAGGCTGTCCTGCCCTTCAGTGAATAACCGCGGCTCTTCATAGATGCGGCACTTTCCACAAAGTTTTCCAGCGTCCACGTTATCGTAATGGAGGCTATCCTGAAAAAATCAACGATAAAAAACGGAAATTTTCTCTGATTAAGTCCCCTGCCTATTCCCCTTTGCGATATATTTATCCTCTTTGTCTGAAGCTTTACCCTCGGCACAGTTCTTAAAAGAATGGATAAAAAAAGTGAAAGTTTCGGTGACACTCTTCCGAAAAGATAAATCACCTTGTCAGCTGAAAAAATTGTGAAAAGGCAGGATAAAATCATTATAACGGTTGCCACGGTTATACTCAGCTGTAATCCGTAAAGTATCGACTCCAATGTAATCTTATTGTCGATGATATTTGAACGGAGATTTGTAACACCGAAGTGATTACAGTATGCGTACCATGCCGTATATGCAAAAATAAGCGGAATAAGCGCGGTATTAAACACAGCCTGCTTTCGTCCGTTAAGTTTAACCGAGTATGCAAACGCGCAAAGGTATGAAATAAACACAAATATCGGGTGATTAAATGCGATTGTAAAAAATAAAACCGCGACAAAATATATAAGGTTTATCGTCGGATGGTAGCTGTCAAACCGCATTTCCACACCCCTTTCGTTCCTGCTTGTTTTTTCTGATTTCTTCTTTCTACTTCTTCACTGTTTTCTCGTATTTAATGTTTTCTCTTTTCTTTTTTTGCTTTTCCGATTTCTTTTTTCTGTTTTACTTCTTATCCTGCTTTACTTCTTATTCTGCTTTTACTTCTTCTCCTGATTTTCGTTTTATTGTTCTTCCATCATACCGTATTTTACTTTAATTCGTTCAAGCTTTTCACCCATCGGTTTTGAAAAGAGAGCAAGCGTAAGTACGGTTGATGCCGCAAGCACCGCATTTACCGGAAGTCCGGCCAGGAGTGTGGCTCCGAGGCTGTTGTTTGTCGGCAGAGACATAATCATAAAATATGCAGATAAATCAAGAAGCGGGCCGACAAGCACCATGATGCATACGGCACCGAAAATACATGTGCTTATAATCTTTTCAACCCCTATTACGCCTTTTTTCACAAGGAATCCCGCAACAAAGCCTGACATGCCGTATGCAAACATCTGCCACGGAGTCCAAGGCCCCTGGCCGGCAATAAAATTGCTGACAAATGCACTGATTGCACCGGTAAGGAAACCTGCTTGGGGTCCGAATGACATACCGGCAATGATTATAAATCCCATTATAGGACTGAAGTGCGGTATAAATTGAAAAGCAACTCTTGAGATGGCGGCAATCGCGCTTAAAACAGCAATAACAACCAGCTCTCTCGGCATCGGCTTTCGTCCTTCAAAACTCACAAAAAACGGTACCGTGGAAAGAATAATCATTATAAGGCCTCCGAGATAATAGCTCTTTCCGCCGATTTTCCACATCGAAAAAACCGCAACAGGCATAAGAACAAGACAGAAAATGATGCTTATCAGAGTATTTTTTGTTGACGGCTTCATACCCTTTTTTTCTTCTTTTATTTCAAATTCATTCTGCATAAGTCGATAACATCCTCATTTGTAATTGCATTTGTGAATATATGTCTGCTCATACGATTTGCCGCTGTTGTATAAAAACTGTTGTGTGAGAAAAATCTGTTCGGAGTATTTGTCGTAACAATACTGCCGTCAAAAAACATACTTACAAGGTCGGCATACTTTGCACAAAACTCAACGTCATGCGAAACCATAATAATCGTTACGCCACTGCTTTTAAGCTTGTTGAGTATCTCGGAAAACTTAATCTTGAAAAAGTTATCAAGACCCTTTGTCGGTTCATCAAGCAGCAGAATCTTCGGGTTTGTAAGCAACACCTTTGCAAGTGCCGCGCGTTGCTGCTCTCCGCCGGAAAGATCATACGGATGACTTAAAAGAAGCTCTGTTATCTCGCAGGTATTTGCGACCTGTGTAACCTTTTCCTCTTTTTCCTCTGCCGACATACCGTGCGGAAGCATCTCCAGAAGATCCTCTCTTACGGATTTTTTAACAAAAAGACTTTGAGGGTCCTGCGGAAGCATGGCGAGATTGTTTACAAAAAGCTCTGACGATTTATACTTTTCAAGTCGTTTTCCCTCAATAAGAATCTGACCCCTGTACGGTTTGCAGATTCCGCATATACTGCGAAGAGTCGTGGACTTTCCGGTTCCGTTTCCGCCGACGATAGCGAACAATTTATTTCTCGGCACCATAAAAGACACGCCCTTAAGAACATCCGGAAGATCCTTTTCATAACGGAACCATGCTTCTTTTACAATTACGGCCGGATTCATACAGTCGTCAATTTCAGGCTCGTCCGTGTCAGCAGTCGTATGTTTCAGCTCTTTTCCGTCGAACAAGCTGCTCAGGAAATTTCTTCCCTCTCGAACGGTAAGAGGACATGATTTATTTTTTTCGTCACCGCTGCCGGGCTTTAATTCGTCTGTAAGACCGTGAAACACCTGTACAGGCGTAGGCATAGCGGCAAACATTTCATCATTACGTTCCTTAAGAAATTCACCGATTTTTCTCGGCTCATCATTTGCGATTATTTCGCCCTTATCGATAACAACGACCTTATCTGATGCATAAAAAATATCCTCAAGTCTGTGTTCCGTGATTATAACGGTCGTTCCGAGCTCAAGATTTATCTTTCTTACGGTATTGAGGAAATCCGACGCCGCAATTGGGTCAAGCTGGCTTGTAGGCTCATCGAGAATAAGAACCGTAGGCTGCATTGCCATGATAGACGCAAGGTTGAGCAGCTGTTTTTGACCGCCCGAAAGCTCGGAAACATCCTTGTGAAACCATGTCTGTATTCCGAAGTAGCTTGCCATTTCAGCAACGCGCAGCCTTATTGTTTTCTGGTCATAGCCAAGGCTTTCAAGTCCGAAAGCAAGCTCATGCCACACCTTATCCGTAACTATCTGATTGTCGGGGTTTTGCATGACATATCCTATCTTTGACGATTGATCACGCAGATCAACATCCTTTAAAAGCTTTCCTTCAAAGTAAATCCCCCCCGTAGTTTTTCCGTGCGGGGTAAGTACACTTTTAAGATGCTTTAAAAGCGTTGTTTTTCCGCTTCCGGATTTACCGCATACAGTAACGTACTCTCCCTTTTCAACAGTGAGATTTATCTCCTTCAAAGCAAGCTTGTCGGGAGACGCAGGATACGAAAAGCTCAGATTTTTGATCTCAAAATGCGCCACGTTATTTCCTCCATAACATTTATCACAGTCGGTATCATAAGAAATATAAAATAACATACGACACCTGTGACTGTATATATACTTTCAAGGCCGGAGATGAACAAATCCGGCGTATAACTCACGCTTGCCGCACCGTTTGATACGCAAAAAAGAACAAGGGCAAGAGACAAAGCCATAAAAGATATAAGAGTTTTGTCTCTGCCGTCAAAACGGTAGATTGAAAACGTAGTACGCTTGCCGCATCCGTATCCGCGGCTTTGCATGCTGTCCGCTGTCATTATGCCCCCTTCAAGGGCATAATTCGTCAGCGACGACAGCACGGTCATACCGTTTTCAATCTTTTCTTTTTTGCCGCCTTCATCTCCGGCTTTGCCAATGCATTTTCTTGCATTGGCGATCTGCTTTGCTTTACGTGTGTAATTCGGTACAAACCGAAGTACCATGGTAAGAATCATTGAAACCGACGGAACAACGCGTCCGAAAATATACAGGAACTTATCGCTCGTCATTATCTCGTTATAAGAGGCAAACCATACCATAACGGAAACAAACATAGCTGCGTTTGCCATACCGTAATACAGCGCCTCAAGGGTATACGGCCTTCCGCCGAAGCAGGTAAACAAAACGGTTTTTCCGTATATATTGAAAAAGGGATTTACAAGCGAAATTATCACAAAAGGTAAAGCCATTGCAAGTATGAGCCTGAAAGCTTTTTTAGGGTTAATCGTAAGATACAGAGTAAAGGATGAAATAACCGAGCAGAAAAGAAACGCGGGATGATTGAGAAACATACAAAGCGCAATAGCCCCGATAAAAAATATAAAGTTTATTATTGGATTGTATGTCCCGAATCTCACTTCACGTTTCATTTTCATTGTCCCATCCATTCGTTTCCGACGTCCGCACCAAGGCCCTTACAGGTATAGCACCATACGATTGTATCTCCCTCGCTAAGCTTATATGAGCTGCATCCGTAATTCGGGAACCATCCGTTTACCTTATACATCCATCCGGATTGTTCTCCGCAATCTTTTTCATAAAGATTGTTTATTCCCTGTAAATAATAACTTCCATACACTGGAGTATATTCATACTCAAGTTGAATATTTTTTGAAGCACACGCACGCTTCAAAACATCAAAAACAGTCTCTCCGTCCTTAAACTCAACCGTAGTACGTGGAAGAATTGTTCCGTCCGACGGAACATATACCTCCTTACCCTTTTCAAGGTCTTCCATATTATTGAGAATTGTATCACAACGAATTTCTATTGTACAGGTTAATACCTTCGGCGTTGTCGGTTTTTTTGTTGTGGTAATTTTTTTTGTTGTTGTCTCGCCCTTTTTAGTAGTTGTTTCGTCTTTTTTAGTAGTTGTTACTGATTCACCCTTCTTTGTAACGATAACCGTAGTCTTCTTTGTTACGGCTTCGCCGGACTTGTCGGTAACAGCCTCACCGGATTTATCGGTTACAACCTCTGTTACAACCTTGGTTTCCGTCTCACTCTCATTAGTAACTACTTCTCCGTCAAGCTTTATCTTGCTTCCCTCAGCATTTCCGGATTCATTTTTACGTTTTTCTATGAGCTTATTAACCTCTTCGTTTGAAAAAATAAGCTTATGCGTTTTATTTGCTTCAAGAATATTTTCAAGATTAAATTGATTCAAAGAATCAATTGTGAGCTTAATCAATTCAGCCTTATCACCGACTATACTGATTGCTTTTCCGGCTTTTGCCGTCAAATCACTGTCGTTTCTTTGACCGGTTACATTGCCTTCAAAAACATTTACACTCATCGAACCGGTTTGAAGATTTACGGAAAAGACAGTGCCCTCTTCTGTAAATTTCCACCCGTCAGCGGTTATTGAATCAAAGGCCTCCGAATCATCAATACTTACAAACACTTCACCCGAAAGCAAAGAAAGTGACAAAACATTCTTGTCGACGCTTTTAACCTTAATCTTTGTTCCGGTTGAAAGAACAAACAAATTGTCACGATTTTTACCGGATATTATTTTCGCAGTGGATTTATCTCCGGTTTCAATGATATCACCCTTCTTAAGCTCCGTTGCCTTTTTCAGTTCGAAAGAAACTCCGTCTCTTTCGACATGACATATCCCGGCAATCTTATCAGCGTAGGAAAACGCATCTTTTTCAGCCTTGTTAAACCAGCCCTTTATACTTCCTACACCTATAACACCGCCGACAGCAATAAGAACTATCATGACTACCATTATAATATTGAAAATTTGTTTATTCTTTCTAGTTTCCATCATTTTTTCCTCTAAGCAATCATCACAGTGATTACAAAAAAATATATTTTTACCATTATTTATTTTTACAATGTATCCGCCGTGAGGGGCGGTGACCGCAACACCGCCCCCCACAATAAAAAGTTTCAGGAGAATTATAATTAATTCTTTTCGGGAATATCAATCAGGTTTTATGAAACCCATACTCCCTTGGAATCAAATCTATAATTTTTTCCGTTTATTTTTTGAGTACCTGTTACCATAGCACCGTTGCTCTTCATATAATACCATTTACCGTTTATTTGAGCCCAGCCGGTTACCATCTTACCCCACTGATTGAAGTAATACCAGTTTCCGTCTATACGTGCCCAGCCGGTTACCATCTTACCCCACTGATTGAAGTAATACCAGCTTCCGTCTATACGTGCCCAGCCGGTTACCATCTTACCGTTATTATCCGCATCAAGATAATACCATGTACCGTTAATCTCAAGCCAGCCCGTTACAACCTCGGCATCATCCTGAACATAATAATATCCTTCATCGTTAAGAATCCAGCCTTTTTCACCTGCATACTTTTCGCCGTACTGGTAGGCATAGACTTTTCCGTCTGTTTCATCCTTCTTAACCGTAACAGCCTGATTTATAAATAATGTAACAGTGTAATTTGTCTTTGTTTTACCGTCTTCGGCTGTAACTTCAATTTTGACAACTGTGGATTTATTCTTATCGTCAGGATAAACAGCGTACCTGTTCTTTCCGTTATTCGTAGCAGTGATGTTTATCGTTCCGTCTTCATTTACCCTGTCCGGATCCACATTTTCGACGGCATAAACCTTGACTGAAGCATTTTTATCCGCAGCAACCGGCCATACATTGTAAAAATTCTTACCGATGCCTGAAATATCTGCCGTATAGTCGGTGATGTCAGGTGAAAATTCCTTGTCAAAGGCAATTACTCCACTTGTACCGGTCGGGAAAGCATTTGAATTGTTAACCTTAAGTACGGACAAGGTTGAATCTGTTTTCTCATACCTTACGTGAACCCTATATGTTCTGGTATCGCTGCCGTTAGTAAGCTTGATAACAGGAGTTGCCTTTCCGGTTTCCGGCATTGATACTCTGTAAGTAATTTTATCGGTTTCATCCGAAAGAATACTGAAATTAACATTATCCTCGGGATTCTCAATTGTCTCATTTTCTTCAATTGACAAATCAATATCCGTGCCTTCGGTCTTGTTGATTGAAATATCGAAGCTTTCCGTACCGACAGGAACAACAGCTTCATATTCATATGTAGTTACACTAAACGGAGAATCAAGTTCAATTACACCTGAAACGGTGCTTACGCCTATTCCGGTAGTATATGCATTGTTAGTACCTACCGCAAAGATATTTCCGCTGTCGTTCTTGTAATAAATGGTTCCGTCGGTTCCGCATATAAGACTCGTAATACAGTAATTCTCAAAGCCTTTTGCATCAAAAATCTCAATGAGTTCGGCACCCTCTGCCTTGTCATTATCGGCCTTTGTCTTAACCATTGAAATTCCGCCGGGGTTATTGTTATATGTCGAATAAATATAGATGTATCCTGTAGATTCTTCATAGGCCGTAGAAAGCAGTACCGAGCACTGCGGATATCCTTTAAGTCCTACAGCGTAAAGAACCTCAAGTGTATCTGCGTCTGCAACAACGATGTTGCCGCTTGAACCTGTGGAAGAAATCCCGCTTCCTGCTCCGTAATAAACCTTACCCTTGTAAACTACCGGGGTGCTTGTTGACTGAGCCTTATTGTCATGTGTTTTCAGTTCGGAAACAACACCGGTATTTTTATCAAGCTTTGCAGAACAAAGGAAGCCGCCCTTTGTTGTAAAGTATATCTTTTCACTAATCTCATCGTAAGAAACGGTTGAACGCTGATCTCCTGCTCCTGTAAGAACAAGATCAGAGATTACCGCTCCGGTTTTCTTGTCAAATGAATAGAGATGTGAATCACCGTTTGATCCGTCCGTACCGTCATCCGTTCCGACAATTACGGCGTCTCCGACAACCAGTGAGCCTGCCCAGTAGAAGCCTCCGGCCTGCTTATGTGTCCAAAGTGCACTTTTAGCCTCAGTCATCTCAGTTGGGTCATCCTCGTAAACATCTATGCATACGAAGTTTGCATCCTTTGTTTCACTGTTCCAGAAGCCTGTATATATACATCCGTCTGAGTACGCTATCGGAGACAGAGCCTGACCGCCAAGCGGATCTGTATATACCCAGAGAGACTTGAGCGTTTTTGCGTCAACAGCCTGAATCCTTCCGCCGGAAAGCGGGCAGAAAATCATTCCGTCAGCATAAGTCATCGGTGTATAGCCAAAGTTTGTAGAAGCAACCAATGTTCCTTTTGCAAGCTCTTCTCCGGACTGTAAATCAAGCTTGTAGATGGTCGTGCCTACTATCGTTACAAGAGCATCGTCTACAATTATCTGAATAGAAGGTGACGCAGCCCATCCTGTGCCAAGTTTAGCACTCCACTTAAGATTTATTTTATTCTTATCTATAGGTGTCGGAGCATTTGTAATGCCCATATTTACGTCGCTGTTTCTGAAATTTTTCCAGTCTGACTTAACATCCGTAAGAGAATTATAAACAGTCACTTTGCACCACGGAAGAACTATCGGCACCGAATCTTCTCCCATTGTGGCATCGTCACAAAATCCGGATACAGTGACGATATACTCACCCGGCGCATCAAACTTCATTTTTATCTTTCCGTTTGAATCAGGCGTAAGCTCTCCGATTGCTGCCGACAAGGAACCGTCTGCGTTAACGGTATTAACCGTAAGAACATCTTTACCAGAGGTCGCGTTTATAGGCGCAGAAGCAGGAGCTGCAGTTGTATTACCTGACATAGTGTTCATTGCCATAAAGCCCCTTAAGGTAAGCTCGAACTCTCTTCCTACAGAAGCGGTCCTTTCACGCTGAGTGAAAAACGTATAGTAATCCATCCAGTATGAATCCTGATAGAACCAATACTCAACAATATCTCCCTCTTTAACAACAGCTGCATTTGCCATATAGCCTGTTCCGCTGCTGTCCTTCGGCATATCCCCATTATAGAAGAAACTGGTAGAGGTTGCCGCTTTTCCGAAAGCCTTGGAAATCATTCCGCTTGAGCTTACCGAAAGGTAATCGGAAATTTTCTCCTTTGTAAAAGCAGCTCCGTACTTCTCGATATGCGCTGCAATAAGGACATCAAGAAACGTAGGTCCGCTGACCGAGGCGTCATTCGTAAGTCCGTATTCTTCTGCAAGTCCGTCTGCAACTGTAATTTTCTGCGGCTTGAAGATAAAGCCTTCACTCGCATCTGATGCCGCAAATGTAATAGAAACACTATTATTTTCTGCAGCGTCAGCAGCAAATGCAGTAACAGGAACAATTCCGACAAGCATCATAACAGCAAGTATAAGCGCCAGAATTCTCTTTTTCATTTTCTACTTCCTTTCTATTCTTTCATTAAACATTTTTTCAAACGAAATAGGAAGCAAAAATGAAGCGGTCACAGCAGATAATTCCGCTGCGACCGCTTTTTCGCACGCAAATACAAAACTCCCAAAGCACGCACTCCCGCATGCAGAAAGTTAAAAAATGCATTATCGTTATCCTGGCTTGTGCATTGGTCTCTATGGTTGATACGTATCAAAGTCAGCCTTCTCGGTTTCCCAATGACCGGCTCGCGCCGCGACCTTGACACTCCTGCACTTACAGTAGCGGGAACTGCCCGGGACTCAAACCCGATTATCTAATTCAAGTGTCTGCTTCTGTTTCACAGCAGTCATACACAAAAACATAATGCTCCTATTCATTTGTCCTAATAATTATACCTGAGAAAAATATCCGATTCAATAAAAACAAGGTGTCAAAATAACTTAATTTTTGCGAAAACTTTTGTTTAAGATATATACATTGCCGTTCTCGTCGATTATTAAACCGTAAATTATGTTGAATATATGTAAGCAAAACTCAAAAAAACGACAATTATTCCATTTTAGCATAGCATGTTTCTCGTTTAGTAGTACTATGTATTTCTCGGATTTAACGGATTCATATCGGTCTAAAATTGGAGTATTTACAATGCTTCATGATTCGGGTAAAATTATATAAGATATTTTTTGCGGATAAGTTTTTTTATGAAAAGTGATTTATAAATTTGCGGTACTTTTATCAGACACTGTTCTGTCGTGTATTATTTTGTGAAAACTGATTGAAGTATATTTACTTAGTCATTTTCGGGAGATAAAATAAATTTCAGGAGGAGAATTATGAAAAAACCGAACGCATATGATCTGCGTCTTAATCGCCTCAACGAGGCGTCACGCGGACATATTCCGGACAGAGTTCCGGTAACCGCACTGGTAGAGACATACGCTCTCGCCTATTCCGGAGTTCCGCTCAAGGAAACGCAGAAAAACATCTTCAAGCACATCAAGGCATACGGAGAGATATACAAAGACGTATATTTTGATGCCGCATTTACTCCGTGTGTTTCGCATGCGCTAAATCTCGGTTGGACACTCGGCTCAGACGTATTCTTTGTATCTGACGACGGAATAACACTTCAGCACAAAGAGTACTGCCCCATGGATGCATCCGACTATGCTGCAATGGCAAAGGACCCCGTTGCATTCATTCTCGATGAATTTTTACCGAGAAAATTCCCTAAGTTCAACGGAACAAATGACGAGCAGCTCAAGGCGTTTAAGTCAACTCTTGCTCCGTTTGTGCAGTTTGCATTGACCCTTATGATGAGCAGTCTTTACTTCAGACACATACTTAAGGTACCTGTTCTCTCCGGAGGCAGTGCTGAGATGCCGTGTGATATGCTATTTGACTACACAAGAGGTTTTAAGGGAACCATCACAGATATTCGCCGTCATCCTGTTGAAGTTGAAAAAACAGTCAATGCACTTTTGGACTATTGCTTTGACCTCGTTAAAATGACTCAGCTTCTTATGGGTTCAACAAGCGGAAATCCCGCATGGCTTATAGACAATGCAATTAATTCCGTTATCGGTTCAAGAGATCCTAAGCTTCTCTATTTCCCGTGGATATTCAATCCATGTCATATTCCGCCGTTCCTCGGTCCGGAGCAGTTTGATAAATTCTACTGGCCGACATACAAGGCAATGGCTGAAAAAATACATTATTGCGGCGGTCATATGCTTACAATGCTTGAGGGCTCGTGGGGTCCTCACCTTGACAGAATAAATGAGCTTCCGCCTCACTCGGTAACATTCATTGCAGAAAAGGACGATATCTTTGAACTTAAAAAGAAGATCGGTAAAGACTTCTGTATCATGGGCGGTATGCCGGTTGAGATGCTCAGAGATTCATCAACAAAAGAATGTATTGACTATGCGAAGAAGGTAATTGATGAATGTGCGGTTGACGGAGGCTTCATCTTCTGTACCGACAAGGTTCTCATGTCACCGTCAGACGCAAACATAAAGAATCTTCGTGCAGTAAACGAGTTTGTTCACGTTTACGGTCAGTATTAAGGAGGAGTGAAAAAATGGAAAACAATGAATTTGTTTATAAAAACAATCCTAAAACACTCACAGAGGTTATGGTAGGCTTTGTTCGCGGAATTCTTGAAACTGTCCTTCCCTTCCTGAAAATCGGTCCTTTTCCGGGACTTATCGACAAGCTCTTTGCTTCAAAATTTGCAAGATCCGCACTCGGCTCATATGCCATGCTGTTGCTCATGTGATTTTTAAATGTTAAAAATAGGGTATGCGGCGTAAAACCGCATACCCTATTTATTTTATACACAGGATTCGATTTCAGCAAAATGTTAACCATTGTCAGAAATTCGGAAAATCCTTTGCAAACCAAACATCACTCACGGAGAATTCTTTTCCGTTGAGATAATTAAGCTTTTCCGCATCTGTTTTAAAATCGAAAGCAATTTTATAGGAATAAAGGAATTGCTTTTTATAACCGGTTGCCTTGTTCAACTCATTTGTTCCGTACTTTCCGTCACCGAGCAGCGGACAACCTATACCGGCAAAATGTGCGCGAATCTGGTGTGTACGCCCTGTGAGAAGTTCAACCTCGACAAGGCTTACTTCAGTCGAAACACCTTCAGAATTTACCGCTGTACCGGTTTTAAGCACCTTATACCTTGTTCTTATTTCCTTCGAGCCGGCAATATGAGTCCTATAAACCCTTACTTTGTTCTTTTTTTCGTCCTTTATAAGGTAATCGACAAGAGTTGCAGATTTTTTATCCGGACAGCCATGTACAACACAGAGATAAAACTTATGAAGCTCTCTGTCCTTCATCTTTTGATTCATTATACGAAGCGTATCCGCATTTTTTGCCGCAAGGACTATACCGCCGGTGTTTCTGTCAATTCGGTTAATGAGCGCCGGCGTAAAGCATATCTCATCTTCAGGTCGGTACTCGCCTTTTTCATAAAGATAAAGCTTTACACGTGAAATGAGAGTATCCACAAATTCTCTGTCATCAGGATGAGAAAGAAGCCCGACCTTTTTGTTCAAAATAAGAAGATTTTCATCCTCATAAAGAATATCCAGTTTTTTTGAAGCATGAAGGAAATCATAATGGGGCTCGGCTTTTTCGAAGAACTCGTCATTTATGTACATCTCAACGATATCTCCGACTTTAAGTTTGGTGGAAATCTCCGCACGCTTATGATTTACCTTTATGCGTTTTGTACGTATGTACTTATAAAGAAGAGACTGCGGGAGATTCGGCATATTCTTTCGGATAAACTTATCCAATCTGACATTTGCCGAGTTTTCATCTATCTCAAAGCTTCTCATTCATCATCCTGAGGCTTTTCGTCCTCGTCCTCTTCTTCGTTTACAACAACCTTTATTTCAAGTACTCGTCTTGAATCCGTTTTTATAACCTCAACATGTAAGTTTTCATAGTCAAAGCTGTCTCCTACCTCAGGAATTTTTCCGAGCTGCTCAAGAACCCAGCCGCTTACCGTACTTGATTCCGTGTCAAAGTCAACCGAGAGGAATTTAAACATATCCTCGATATCTGCGTTACAGACAACCTTGTACTCGTTTTCACTCATCTTTTCAAACAGCTGAATCTCCTCATCATGTTCGTCGTAAATCTCACCGACAAGCTCTTCGAGTATATCCTCCATGGTAAGTATTCCGTCAGTTCCGCCGAATTCATCGGTTACTACCGCCATATGCAGGTGTTTCTGCTGCAAATCCGTAAGAATCTTTGAAATCTTCGTATTCGGGGCAACAAACATAACCGGATTGATTATCTCAGAAAGTATTTTTGATCCCGATAAAACATATGTATAAAAATCACGCTGATGAATAAAGCCGATGATGTTGTCAACATCGCCTTCATAAACAGGTAAACGTGAGTATTCGTTTTCCTCAAACAGTGCCTTTATTTCTTCGTTTGAGTCCTCAAGTGAAGCTGCAATAACGTCTACTCTCGGAGTGAGAATATCTGCGGCATCCTGGTCATTGAACTCTATAACGGTTTTTATAAGCTCGCTGTCCTCTGCGTCAATTCCGCCATCCTGCTCAGCCTCATCAACCATCGTAAGGAATTCATCCTCTGTAATCGTATCCTCATTTTCAAGCTTGAAGACCTTCTTAAGAAGCTTTTTCCAAAGCCCGAACAAAAATACAAGCGGAGTAAAAATGATAATTATGAATCTCATAAAATCCGCCGTTGCCATGGCAAATTTCTCAGGAGTTTCCTTTGCAATCGACTTCGGTGAAATCTCTCCGAAAATCAAAACAACAACGGTCGTAAAAACCGTTGAGAGCGTAGCACCGATATCTCCGTACTGTCTCACAAAAAGCACTGTCGCAATTGAAGTTCCGGCAATATTTACAAGGTTGTTTCCTATAAGAATTGCCGAAATGAGAGAGTCGTAGTTATCGGTAATTTTCAATACTTTTTTTGCCTGCTTATTTCCATCGTTGGCCATGTTTTTAAGTCTTATTTCATTACACGTAGAAAATGCGGTTTCCGACGCAGAAAAATAAGATGAAAAGAAAAGACAAAGGACGAATGCGATTATAAGGCCTGTACTACCGGGTCCCATAAAAAATACATCATCTCCAAAATAAAATATAGTGCATTGATTTTAACACAAAATCTTTTTTTCTGCAACGCTTCTCACGGTCATTTGGTTAAATATTCGGTCGGCTGACGCTCTTTTTCTTCCGACACCTGTTCCGATAACTCAGGCTCGTAATTTTCAACAACGGCAAAGAATATAGTTATTATAACAAGATATGCCGGGGCAAATATACCCGGATTTACAAGCGACATGAGCTCAAGTCCGATAAACGAAAAGAATACGGTTTTCGAGAACAGAGACTTTCTTCTGACAAAAAATCTGATTCTGCAGAAAAACTGATATCCGTATGCGAGAATACCCAGAACACCGAAGCTCCCTATTACCTGCGGAACAGATGAATGATACCAGCAAAGCAGTGCAGCCTTGGAGGGATGAAGATCCCTGTTTCCCATATAACCTATTCCCCTGCCGGTCAGAGGATTTGAGAGAAAATCCTCAAAAGACCTTTTTATAAGACCGAGGCGCCTGAAGTTTTCGTTGTACGATGTAAACCTCTCCAGAGTATACCTCATAAGGTGAACAAGCTTCGGCGAAGCACAAATTCCGGCCGCGAATATAACACCTATTATGATGAGAAGCGGTTTTCTGTGTTTTTTATCCGTAACCGCAAAATAAACTATAAGTATCATAAGCTCAACCGCGCCAAACAGCAGACCGCCTCTTGAACCGGTGAAAACTATGGCACCGTAGGAAAGAAAAGCTACAGAGATATAAGCAAAATTCTTTTTTGTCGCCATATAAAAGGTAAACGGCATTGCAAGCATCAGTATGGTACACGCATTGTTTCTCCACTGAAATGCCAATATATTTCTTTCAAAAAGAAATTCATCCAAATGCTCAAGATACCACTGCAGCACTGAAAATACAAGATAACACGATACGGTTATCATAACCTTGGAAAGCCGCTCGTCCATATGCTCGGTGTAGTTTTTGCCCGGGCGCAAAACTCCGCCTATGAAAATGTAAACAAGAATAATAAGCGGGCCCAGGGCAAACATGTATGACAGGTTTATCTTCGACGTATACTCCAACCATGTCATACTGCCGACTCCGCCGAGCACAAGTGCTGCAGTGGCAAGGCACATAGGTAAAATAAGCTCTCCTTTTTCATAAGAAAAAACTTTTCTGTATGCGATGATATGAAACAATACGGCAAAAACAACTATGGGAATCACCCACAGATAATGCATATACTCATCATAAGAGTCCTTGTTCCGGATTACGAAAGAAATAAGAAGCAGTGACGGTAAAATGCAAGAAAATAAATCGTCCGACACTATAAGTATGCCGCAGATAAGTATTCCGAGGTAAACCGACCCCGGAATCTCAAGGTTGAATATTATGATGAGAGCTGCGAATATAAATAGTATGATACTGAAAGTGTCACCCGCAAGAAACTTCCGTACTTTTAAAAGTGTATCTGAATTCTTCATAGGAGCATTATAATATGTCATTCATTTTTTTTCAATTTTTTATTGCTTTATCTATTGATTTTTGGAAATAAAAATATATAATATATTTAGCACTCAAAAGAAATGAGTGCTAAAACTTGTTTAATAATTTCTTATGGAGGAATATTATATGAAACTTAAACCAGTTGCAGATCGCGTTGTTTTAAAGTCTTTTGAAGCAGAAGAAACAACAAAGGGCGGTATTCTTCTTGCCGCTTCGGCACAGGAAAAGCCGATGATGATGGAGGTTGTTGCCGCAGGTCCCGGCGGACTTGTAGACGGCAATGAAGTCAAGATGTTCGTAAAGAAGGGCGATAAAGTTATCGTCGGTAAATATACAGGCACAGAGATAAAGCTCGATGACGAAGAATATACTATAGTTCGTCAGTCTGACATTCTTGCAATTGTTGAATAAGAAATAAAGGAGATCCGAATACAGTATGGCTAAACAGATTATTTACGGCGAGGAAGCTCGCAAGGCACTTCAAAACGGTATCGACAAACTTTCGAATACCGTAAAAATTACTCTCGGCCCTAAGGGCAGAAATGTTGTTCTTGACAGAAAATACGGTGCTCCCCTTATTACAAATGACGGTGTTACCATAGCAAAAGAGGTTGAGCTTGAGGACCCGTTTGAAAACATGGGCGCACAGCTTGTAAAAGAGGTTGCGACAAAGACAAACGACGTTGCCGGAGACGGTACGACAACAGCTACACTTCTCGCACAGGCTCTTGTACGTGAAGGCATGAAGAACGTTGCAGCCGGAGCCAATCCCATGGTTGTAAAGAAAGGTATCAAGGAAGCAGTTGACGTTGCGGTTGAAACCGTAAAGAAGAACTCAAAGCCCGTAAAGAATTCTGCCGACATTGCACGTGTTGCAACGGTATCATCGGCAGATGAAACTATAGGTACTCTCATTGCCGAAGCAATGGAAAAGGTTACCTCAGACGGCGTTATCACTGTTGAAGAGGCAAAGACAGCCGAAACAACCTGCGACGTTGTTGAAGGAATGCAGTTTGACCGCGGATACATCTCCCCTTACATGGCAACTGATACAGATAAGATGACCGCTGAAATTGAAGACGCGTACATCCTTATCACAGATAAAAAGATTTCAAATATTCAGGAGATACTTCCTCTTCTCGAGCAGGTACTCAAAATGGGCAAAAAGCTCGTAATCATCGCAGAGGATATCGAGGGCGAAGCTCTTGCCACTCTCCTTCTCAACAAGCTCCGCGGTACATTTACCTGCGTTGCAGTAAAGGCTCCGGGATTCGGTGACAGACGTAAAGAGATGCTCCAGGATATTGCCATCCTCACAGGCGGTACCGTTATAACCTCAGACCTCGGTCTTGAGCTTACCGACACACAGATTGACCAGCTCGGCCGTGCGGCAAGAGTTACTATCTCAAAGGATAACACAATCATCGTAAACGGTGCCGGTGACAAAAATGAAATCAAAGCACGTATAGGACAAATAAAATCACAGATTGAGGTTACAACCTCCGACTATGACAGAGAAAAGCTTCAGGAAAGACTTGCAAAGCTTTCCGGCGGTGTTGCAGTAATCCACGTTGGTGCGGCTACGGAGACAGAGATGAAGGAAATGAAGCTCCGTATTGAGGACGCACTTGCAGCTACAAAGGCAGCTGTTGAGGAAGGTACTGTTGCCGGCGGCGGTGTTGCTCTTATAAACACTATTCCTGTTGTAAAAGGTCTTCTCGATAAAACAGAGGATGCAGACATCCGTACGGGTATAAAGATTGTACTCAAGGCTATTGAAGAGCCTATCCGTCAAATTGCCGCAAACGCAGGACTTGAAGGCTCGGTTATCATAGACGCAATTCTCAAGGCAAAGAAAACAGGCTACGGCTTCAACTTTGCAACCGAGGAGTATGTCGACATGTTCAAGGCAGGAATCCTTGACCCGACAAAGGTTACACGTTCAGCACTTGAAAATGCATCATCAGTTGCTGCAATGGTACTCACAACAGAGTCACTTGTAACCGATAAGCCGGATCCTGCAGCAGATGCCGCAGCGGCGGCACAGGCAGCAGCTATGGCTTCACAGGGCGGCATGTACTGATAAGGAATCATCTTAACGGCACTTTTTAAAGCACCTGACAAAAAGAACGGTAACATATGTTACCGTTCTTTTTTCTAAGTATTTCGCTTGTTCTCTTTTACTGCATTACGGGTATCAGTCACAGCATGAACAGCCGCAGGCTTCCTTATTGTTTTCCTGTGCTGCTCCGCAACAATTCATATTGTCAATACATGTCGGTATTTTTGCCCTTGTCCTCTGCCCTAAGTTCGGCGGGAAAAATTCATCGACAGGGAACTTTATCTTTCTGAACGCATCACATGGGTCATCCGTTTCACAGCTGCACTCCTTAGTGGGAACGGCGAACTCATATGTCGGTATCAAAATCTGTACATCTCTCTCAAGCTGAACTATTGAGAAAAGGCCAAGTGTTACAATAACATTCTGTACCGCATTTTCAACAAGAGCAAACTCTCCCTGGAATTGGTTTGCAACGGTAGACGGAATTCCGGTATAAAGCGGCGGCGGTGTCGGACACCTGCGGGTTCCCGCTTTACAGAGACGTACATCCATACAGATAGGATCTACGCATTGTACCTTTGCCACGGGATTTGTATTGCTCACAAGAAGCTGCTCATCAAACTCCTCACGCGCAAATTCGCTTGAAAAAATCTTTACTCTGCCGTCACTTCCGTAAAGAATTGCCTTCTTTGAAAAGGTTGCGAGACCCTCTACGGAAACAGGCGGTGTAACGGGATTTGTGTAAGCATCAAAGATCAGCTTGAAAAAATAAGTAATATCTACAGAGTAAAACCCGCGATTGAACGGAACCTCTTCAACATCCACAAAGCAATTTATAACGTCGCAATCTCTGCACTTAACCGTGGATGCGGAATCAATAACGGTTTGACCGACGCTTGTAAATGCTACCGCAATGTCCGTTATACAGTCCTTGTCAGCACATGAATCATAAACCCTTTTGCAATCAACGCATACCGCTTCTTTGATTTCAGGCATATAATCTCCTCCTTTCAAAACATATTATGAAAAGAAAAGAAACCTGGTGCAAAATTTATGTTGAACTTTTTATTCCGGCGTGATATTATATTGAAGTCGCAAAAATCTGACAGATATTATATATGCTGATATGGCACAGGTGGTAGCGCACATCCTTGGTAAGGATGAGGTCACCGGTTCGAATCCGGTTATCAGCTCCAATAAAGGCTCAGAGGATTTTCCTCTGAGCCTTTTGGTTTATCTTTAGTCTTTTTAAGTCGATTTTCTGCTACTTTAGTAATGACAAATCAGTTAAAATGATATAGTATATCGTTAAGACAGACCATAAAATGATTTTTAAATCTATAATTATAAACAGGAGCGATAAAAATGACGAACATTGTCTATACCTTTGAAGGACACGTTTACCTCAACCTTACAAACGCGTGCCCGTGCAGATGTGAGTTTTGCATAAGGAATAACGGAGAAAGTGTCGGAGACGCCGATACGCTTTGGTTTTCGGGACAGAGTCCGTCTTTTGATGAGGTAAAGAAGGAAATTGACGAGTTTGATTTTTCGGGATATGCAAGTGAAATTATTTTCTGCGGATACGGTGAGCCAACCTGCGCTTATGATGTGCTTATAAAGACCGCAAGATATTTAAAGGAAAAGCTTCCCGAGTGTGAGCTCAGAATAAATACAAACGGACTTTCCGACCTTATAAACAAGCGCCCTACCGCAAAAGAGCTTTGCGAGGTTATGGACACGGTTTCAATTTCCCTGAACGAACCAACCTCCGAAAAGTATGAATTACTCTGTCATCCGTCCTTCAAGGAAAAAGCGTTCCCCGCAATTCTTAAATTTGCCGAAGAGTGTAAACAGTACAACGTAAAACTCAAATTCTCTATCGTCGATGTAATTTCAAAGGAAGATATCTTCGCCTGTCAGGCTCTTGCCGACAAAATGGGAATTCCGCTGAGAATCCGGAAATATACGGCAGACTAATTCCCGTCAATAACGATTCTGTCGTTTATTTCTTTTACGAACTCACGGTCAAGCTTTTCAACCATTCTGTCATAGGTTACAAGTCCGTTTATCTCCCCTTCAACGTCGGATACCTGCGTATAAACAGAAGCTGAAAGTCCCCGTGAAACGTTCGGGATTATACGTTTTTCAAACAGCATTTTAAAGCTCCTTGAAAGTGCTTTTTTCGTTGGATACATATGATAGCCGAACATTATGAGAGGGTTAAACATATGGCCGAATGTCGGCTTGCTGTAGCCTCCGAATTCCGACAGAAGATAACAGCGCTTATCTCTCGGAACATATATGGGAGTAAAATAGATATGCTTGCTTACAAAATCTCCGCCGCCCTGGTCATGCCAACCGCTGGTTGAGTCAATGGTTCTTGTGGGATCAAGCTCCTTTATTTCCCGGGTAATACGCTTTGAATCAAACTGTCCCCATCCCTCATTGAAAGGAACCCACATTGCTACCGAAACACAGTTGATAAGGTGTGAAACCGTTCTTCTCATGTCGGTCTCGTACTCTTCCCTACCCGCACGTGATTCTCTGGCAAAAAATTTTCTGTGTCTTGTATCCTTAAACTCAAGCCCGATAAACGGCAATACGCCGACACAAAGCATATTGTAATCCGAGCCTCCGTTCACCATGTCCTGCCACACAAGCATACCGATTCTGTCGCAGTGATAGTACCAACGCAGAGGCTCGATTTTTATATGCTTTCTTATCATGTTAAAGCCCATGTCCTTCAGCATCTGTATATCATAAACACAAGCCTCATCTGAGGGCGGCGTCAGTTTTCCGTCAGACCAGTACCCCTGATCAAGAACTCCCTTATGGAAATACGGCTTATTGTTGAGCATAAGGCGCTGTATGCCGTTTTTATCCTTACCCGTACCAAATTTTCGCATGCCGAAATATGAATGTATTTCATCGTCTCTGGCCCTTATCACAAGGTCGTAGAGTTTAGGATTTTCGGGAGACCAGAGTTCATAGTTCGAAAGCTTTATTTCAACCGAATTTTTACCTTTTCCGGAAGCAATTATGCGGCCGTTATCAAGAACATCCGCCTTAAAACTCTTTGCCGTTGTCTTTACGGAAACCGTAAGAGAATCCCTGTCAATATCCGGAATTATCTTAAGCTCCGAAATAAAATCCTCTGTAACCGATTCCATCCAGACCGTGCCCCAGATTCCGGACTGAGGAGTATACCAGATATTTCCGGACTTAAGCTTTTGCTTTCCGAACGCACCGACACCGGTATCCGACGGGTCCGTTACTTCAAGAGTCAATGTATTCTCTCCGACTCTCAACACCTTTGTTACATCCAGCGTAAAGGCATAAAATCCACCTCTGTGTTCACCGATGCTTTCACCGTTAAGAAACACCTTGCACTCATAGTCAACCGCCGTGAAGTGCAACAGTGTTTTTTCTTTTATAAAGGTTTCAGGCACATCAAATACAAGCTTGTAAAAGAGCGTATCCTCCGGCATAACCGTTTTCATAACGCCGCTGAGAAGTGACTCGGGAGAAAACGGAACAAGGATATCCCCGTCATAATCTCCGAGTGACTCTCCGGCTCTTCTTATTGCGTATTTCCAATAACCGTTCAGGTTAAGATAACTGTCGCGTACAAGCTGAGGACGCGGATACTCCTGCCACGGCTTGTCGCCTATACTGTCATAAAACCTTGATTTCAGCTGATGAACTGCCATAATCAACCTCCGTTTTATTTTTATAAAACACACAAACATTCCGTATTTAATTATAATTAAAAGACTTTTTTATTTCAACAAAAAGGCAGGCTTTCAACCTGCCTTTAATTATTTTCATAAAAACACGGTGTTATGCGAGTTAATATACTAAATTACTTTTCAAGTGAGCATTCAAGCGATGCTTTTACAAAGCCCTTGAAAAGAGGGTGTGCCTTGTTCGGTCTTGACTTAAACTCAGGGTGATACTGAACTCCGACATAAAACGGCTTATCCGTAAGCTCCACTGTTTCAACAAGCCGTCCGTCCGGTGAAAGACCCGAAAGAACAAGACCCTTTTCCGTAAGTATATCCCTATAATTATTATTAAACTCGTACCTATGTCTGTGGCGCTCTGAGATTTCACTCTTTTCATAGCATCTCGCCATTGTCGTGCCGCCTTTTATAACACAGGGATAAGCGCCCAGCCTCAAGGTTCCTCCCTTGTTTATCTCCTCACTCTGTCCCGGCATGAAGTCTATAACCTTGTTCTTGCAGCCCTCATCAAATTCTCCCGAAAAGGCGTCGCTTATTCCTGCGACATGACGCGCAAATTCTATAACGGCTATCTGCATACCAAGACAAATTCCGAAATACGGAATGTTGTTCTCACGTGCATACTTTGCGGCAAGAATCATTCCCTCAATGCCCCTGTTTCCGAAGCCTCCCGGAACAATTATTCCGTCGACGGAGGAAAGTATATCCTCATATGTATCCCCGGTAAGTGTTTCCGAATCAATCCATTCTATCTCAACATCCGAGTCATAGCAGTAACCTGCATGACGAAGCGCCTCCGCAACTGAAAGATAAGCATCATGAAGCTGCACATATTTTCCTACAAGACCTATCTTTACGGTATTTGTACGTGACTTTATTCTGTCAACAAGCTCAGTCCATTCGGTAAGCTCGGGCATCGGAGCATCTATCCCGAGTTCTCTGCAAACAACAGATGAAAAGTTTGACTTTTCAAGCATAAGGGGAGCTTCGTAAAGACAAGGAAGTGTGATATTTTCAATAACACAGTCAGGCTTTACATTGCAAAAAAGAGAAATCTTCTTAAAAATCGCTTCTTCAAGAGGCTCATCACAGCGCAATACGATGATGTTCGGGTTTATTCCCATCCCCTGCAATTCCTTTACCGAATGCTGTGTAGGCTTTGACTTATGCTCGTCCGAGCCACTGAGAAACGGTACCAGAGTAACATGAATAAAAAGACTGTTTTCCCTTCCTACCTCGAGAGAAATCTGTCTTACAGCCTCAAGGAAAGGCTGCGATTCAATGTCACCAATGGTACCGCCGATTTCTGTGATAACAACATCCGCGTCGGTTTTCTTGCCCACGCGATAAATAAACTCTTTTATTTCATTTGTGATATGAGGGATAACCTGTACCGTGGAGCCGAGGTATTCGCCGCGGCGTTCTTTATTGAGTACATTCCAGTAAACCTTACCGGTAGTTAAATTTGAATATTTATTGAGGTCTTCATCAATAAACCTCTCATAGTGTCCGAGATCAAGGTCGGTTTCCGCACCGTCCTCGGTTACATATACTTCTCCGTGCTGATAGGGACTCATCGTCCCGGGATCTACATTTATATACGGGTCAAGCTTTTGAGCCGCAACCTTAAGACCCCTTGCCTTGAGAAGCCGTCCGAGGGATGCGGCAGTTATCCCCTTGCCGAGTCCCGAAACAACACCTCCGGTAACAAAAATATATTTCGTCATGATTAAATGCCCCTCTTTCTGAAATCCCATTTTTAAAACTCTGACCTTATGAGTCCTGAGTTCCTGAGTTTTATTTGTATGTGGAAATGATGTTTTCCGCAATTTTTCTTCTGGTAACGCACCTGTCCATCGCGTGTTTTTCGATATACCTGTGTGCCTCCGCTTCCGTCATTTTAAGTTCCTCGATGAGAAGCCACTTTGCCCTGTTTACAAGACGTATTTCCTCCATCTTCTCTTCAAATGAGGCTGTCTTTTCCTCCATTCGTCTTATACGCTCCCGCATTCCGCAAAGCATAAGCATTGACTGCTTAACCGTTTCGCCGTTTGTGGGCTTTTGAAGCACCAATGCCCCGTAAGGACTCACCTTTTCACAGATATCCGAATAAAAATCACTTTTAACAAAAAGCATAACCCCTGTGCCGGTTTTTTCACATATATCCAGTGAGAGGTTCACTCCGAAGTCATCCGGCAGTGGGACGTTTATGATAACAATATCAAAGCCTCTCTCAAGCAACAATCTCTTTGCTTTTGCGACGTCCTTTGCGACTATAACAGGGTTGTATCTGCTGTCGGGGAGATATTTTTTCAGCGATGTATTAAAATTTTCAGAAGCCGAAACCAGCAATACACTGTAGATATGGTCACTGAAATCCACTGTAAACTCCCCCCGTCATTTATTTTAGTGAAATACTTTATACCTTTGTTTTATTGTTTATATATGCCTCAATTGTAGTTCCCGGCAATGTATCCGAAATAAAATCGGAAGCCTTTACCGCAGAAACAGCCTCATCAAAATTCTTCGGTAATGCTCTGAAATCTTTAAGAATACTCTCCGGAGCATCATAAAGATTTATGTCGGCTGCCTTCGGAAGCTCAAGATTATCTCTGATTCCCAAGAGTCCGGCGCGGATAATGAGTGCAAACGCGAGATACGGATTGCACAATGGGTCGGGAGAGCGAAGTTCTGCACGCTTATACTCTCCGACAGCCGCCGGAATTCTTATGAGCTGCGACCTGTTTTCCTTTGACCATGAGATATAAAGAGGTGCCTTGTCGCTGCCAAAGCGCCTGTAGGAGTCAGCGGACGGATTTAGGAAAAGTGTCATGTCGGAAATATACCTGAGAATTCCGGCAAGCACGGGCTCCATAACATCCTCTCCCGACGCAGCCTTTGCCGAGATGTTGATATGCATACCGTTTCCCGGTCTGTCCGAAATAGGCTTCGGTGAAAAATCGGCAAAGAGGCCGTTCCGCGCCGAAACAGTATTTACGACCGATTTGAAGGTTACGGCATTGTCGGCAGCCGAAAGCGCATCCGCATATCTGAAATCAATTTCATTCTGCCCCGGACCGTCCTCATGATGAGAGCTTTCCGGTGCAATGCCCATTTTTTCAAGAGTCAGGCAAATCTCACGTCTTACATTTTCACCCTTGTCCTCCGGGGCAATATCCATATACCCGGCATTGTCATAAGGCTTTCTCGTCGGTTCTCCGTCCTCATCTCTTTCAAAGAGGTAGAATTCCATCTCTGTTCCGAATGAAAAGCTTATTCCCATCTTTTCCGCTTCTTCTATTTGCTTTATAAGCAAATTTCGAAGGTCCGCCTCAAACGGAGTTCCGTCCGGGTAGGTTATTCCACAAAAAATACGAAGAACTCTTCCGTGATCCGGTCTCCAAGGTAAAACAGCGATATTGGACGGATCCGGATGAAGAAGAAGATCCGAATGAACACCGCTTGAAAACCCCGGAATCGCAGAGCCGTCGATAGCAATTCCGAAATCAAAGGCACGCTTTATTTCGTAAGCCATTATTGAGATGTTTTTTTGATTTCCGAATACATCGCAGAAGGCAAGGCGAATAAATTTCACGTCCTCCTCTTCGATATACTGCATTATCTCCTTAGGTGAATAAGTCATAAAGCTCCCATTCCTTTCTAATTGGCAATATACATCTGCTTATAAGGGTTTTTACTGTCAGGTGTAACAACCGTAAATTCTTCATTCAAAATGTCCTCTGTTTTTTTATCAAAGTATCTGCAATATTTTTCAAGATACGGCTTTATCTCAGCAATGTCCTCAGCGGTTGCTTTTCTGACAATCGTGCGCTCCGAAAAGCATATGTCAGAGGTATCTCCGCGAAGATACATCTTTCCGCCGTGCATACCCATGGACGGGAAGTTTCCAACGAGAGGTCTGCCGTCATCGTATATGCCGAGAACTATTATAAGACCACCCGCCTGGTACTCGCCGAGAAAGCTTCCGGTATGACCCCCTATAACTATGACGGGCTTTTTTTCTCTGTAAGCCTTCATATGAATTCCCGTGCGGTATCCGGCGTTTTTTTCAACATAAAACTCACCGCCGCGCATGGCATATCCCGCGGTATCGCCTATGTTCCCGTGGACAATTATCTCTCCGCAGTTCATGGTGTCTCCGACTGCATCCTGAGCATTTCCCAGAACCTCTATCCTTGCGCCGCTGAGATAAGCACCGAGGGCATTTCCGGGGATTCCTTCAATGGTGACGGTCTTTTTTCCGAGTCCCGCCGCAAGGAACCTGTGTCCCAGACAGTTTTTTATAACAAAGCTGTCATCTGATGAACGAAGCATATTATTTATCTCGGTATATGTAAGATTCTTCGCATCAATATACATAATTATGATACCACCCTTGTCTCAAAAGTAAATATTTTTGTTATTCTCCGGCATGAGAGATTCCGAGTATTTCAAGTTCTTTTTCGTTCATTCCGACACCTCTGAGCATGAGCCGGTTTCCCTTCAAGGCTTCAATCGAGTTAATACCCATTCCGCCCATAAGCTCTTTTATCTCGTGATTCCATGCAGTCATAAGATTTACAAGTCTTTCACAGCCCTCATCAGGGTTTAGTCTCTTTACAAGGTCTTCTCTTTGAGTTGCAATGCCCCAGTTACACTTACCCGACTGACAGGTTCTGCAAAGATGACACCCGAGTGCAAGTAATGCCGCCGTCGCGACATAACACGCGTCGGCGCCGAGCGCGATTGCCTTAACTACATCCGCGGAGCTTCTTATGCTGCCACCGACTATGAGGGATACGTTGTTACGTATCCCTTCAGAGCGCAGCCGTGTATCCACGGCTGCGAGTGCAAGCTCTATCGGGATTCCTACATTGTCGCGAATTCTGGTCGGGGCAGCTCCCGTACCTCCGCGGTAACCGTCAATCGCGATTATGTCCGCGCCGCTTCTTGCAATACCGCTCGCTATAGCGGCGATATTGTGTACGGCGGCAACCTTTACGATAACAGGCTTCCTGTTACAGGTTGCCTCCTTAAGCGAATACACAAGCTGACGCAGATCCTCGATAGAATAAATATCATGATGCGGCGCGGGCGAAATTGCGTCGGAGCCCTCAGGTATCATTCTTGTACGGGATACATCGCCGACAATTTTTGTGCCCGGAAGATGTCCTCCTATACCGGGCTTTGCACCCTGTCCCATCTTTATCTCTATCGCCGCACCGGAGTTCAGGTATTCCTCATGAACGCCGAATCTTCCCGACGCAACCTGTACTATGGTATTTTCGCCGTAACAGTAAAAATCCTCATGAAGTCCGCCCTCGCCCGTATTGTAGCAAATACCGAGTTCCTTTGCGGCTCTGGCAAGGCTTTCATGTGCGTTATAGCTTATTGAGCCATAGCTCATTGCCGAGAACATAACAGGCATGGAAAGCTCTATCTGCGGCGGAAAATCCGTCTTTATTCTTCCGTTTTTGTCACGCTCGATTTTCTCCGGCTTTTTACCTAGAAAGACCCTTGTTTCCATGGGCTCACGAAGCGGATCTATGGACGGGTTCGTAACCTGTGACGCATTGATGAGCATCCTGTCCCAATAAACCGGTGTCGGATTCGGATTTCCCATTGACGAAAGTAATACGCCTCCGCTGTACGCCTGCTTGTATATCTCTTTTATCGTGTTTCCCGTCCAGTTTGCATTTTCACGGAAGGTACAATCGTTCTTAACAATTTTAATTGCATGTGTGGGACAGAAAGTCACACATCTCTGACAGTCAACACACCTGGTCTCATCACTGCATACAATTCCTTTTTCCTTATCAAAAAAATGTACCTCGTTTGCGCACTCACGCTCGCAGATATGACAGTTTATACAACGGTCATAGTTTCTCACAACTTCAAAATCGGGAAACATATACGGCATTTTCATCAATACGCACCCTCTTTCACCTTAACTATTATCGGTTCTCCCCCTGCGGGAGAGTAAAAATTCTTTGCGTCCGGGTCCATGGCACGTATCGCCGCCTCTTCACTGGATATGTAAACTCTGTCACCGTTTTCGGCGGCAACCATCGACCGGAGCTTGAGCCTGTCATTGAGCGCCATAAGACCTCCGTTAAAGCCCAGAATAACAGAAAACGGACCTGTGATAAGAAGACTCGGAAACATCTTACGGAGGTACTCATATTCCTTTGCCTTTTCAGCGTCCCCGCACCTCTCTATCGTGCTCCAAAAAGGCGCCGCAATGACAGACGCCATCTCCGTCAGCGTAAGTCCTTGCCTCCTAAGCAGATAATCGGCGATATATGTAATAACCTCGGTGTCGGTTTGAAGGGTACATTTATAACCGAATATCTCAATAAATCTTCTGTTGGCATCATAGGAGGAGATTTCTCCGTTGTGTACTACGGAATAATCAAGAAGAGAAAACGGATGAGCTCCTCCCCACCATCCCGGAGTATTTGTAGGATACCTTCCGTGCGCGGTCCAGGAGTATGCCTCATACTCTTCAAGACGGTAGAAGGCTCCCACATCCTCGGGATAACCGACTGCTTTGAATGCACCCATGTTTTTTCCGCTTGAAAAAACATATGCGCCTTTGATTTCAGTATTTATTTTCATTACACACCTTGTGACATATTCCTTTTCGTCAATTTGCAGACGTATAAGCACAGATGAAAGCGGTGCTAAAAAATATCTCCGGATAAGAGGAACATCTGTGATATTCGGAATCTTTCTAACTGGAATATTTTCGTCTTTTACAATTTCAAAGCTGTCCTTGAGAAGCTTCTCACATTCTGCTCTTGCGGTATTGTCATCATAAAAGATATGAAAGGCATAAAACTCCTTATAATCAGGATAAATACCGTATGCGGCAAAGCCTCCTCCGAGTCCGTTTGATCTGTCATGCATGGGAATCATACTCTCTATTATCTTTTCTCCCGACATACGGTTTCCGTCTCTTGAAATAACCGCGGAAATTGCGCAACCCGACGGTATACGGACCTGACCTTCAAGCTTCATAACCCTCATCCTTTCGGAAATAAAATAAAAGGCGCTCATTCACGTAAAGGGCAAAAATCCCTTTAAATGAATGAACGCCTTTGCTCATTGCCGGAATTATAGCACAGGGAGAAACAGATGTCAATTTGATTAAAAAATTTTTTGCAAAATTTCAAAAAAGGTGTTGACAAATGATTTTCACAGCGTATAATGACTCACATGAAAAGGCAAAGGCGTCTTGGAGATTCGGTCTCCTTGACGCCTTTTTCATTTTCAAAATTCCCGATTAATTATTATCACTGAAAACAAGCAGAGGCAATGACGTCCTGAGTTATTAAAATTCACGGGTGTCGTTGCCTCTGCTTGTTTATTCTGACAAAAGGAGTGTTGAATTTATGAAGACAGTATCAGATTATTTCGGATGCCTTGTTTTTGATGACAGAGTCATGAAAGCAAAACTTTCGGCGAAGGTATATACATCGCTGAAAAAAACCATTGACGAAGGGGCAAGACCTGACAATGAAGTTGCAAATGCCGTTGCGGCTGCTATGAAGGACTGGGCAGTTGAAAACGGTGCGACGCATTTTACCCATTGGTTTCAGCCGCTTACGGGAATCACCGCTGAAAAGCATGACAGCTTTATCACACCCGCATCTGACGGACGCGTAATCATGGAGTTCTCGGGAAAAGAACTTATCAAGGGAGAACCGGATGCCTCCTCATTTCCGTCGGGCGGACTCCGTGCAACGTTTGAAGCTCGCGGTTACACTGCGTGGGATCCCACATCATATGCATTCATAAAAGATAAGACACTTTGTATTCCTACCGCTTTCTGCTCATACGGCGGCGAGGCACTTGACAAAAAAACTCCACTTCTCCGTTCCATGGAAGCACTCAACAAACAGGCAATGCGTATCCTCAAGCTCTTCGGAAATACAGATGTAAAGTGTGTAAAAACCTCCGTAGGTCCCGAGCAGGAGTACTTCCTCGTAGACAAAGAGGCATACGACAAGCGAAAAGACCTTATTTTTTCCGGAAGAACTCTTTTTGGTGCAATGCCTCCGAAGGGTCAGGAAATGGATGACCATTACTTCGGTGTTATAAAGCCGAGGGTTGCTGAGTATATGAATGACTTAAACGAAGAGCTCTGGAAGCTCGGAATACTGGCAAAGACCGAGCACAACGAGGTTGCCCCGGCACAGCATGAGCTTGCACCCATATACTCAACAACTAATATTGCAACCGACCACAACCAGTTGACAATGGAAATTATGCAAAAGGTTGCGGCAAAGCACGGTCTTGTCTGTCTTCTGCACGAGAAGCCTTTTGCGGGAGTAAACGGTTCAGGTAAGCACAACAACTGGTCAATCTCCACAGACACGGGTATAAACCTTTTAACTCCCGGAGAAACACCATACGAAAATGCGCAGTTTTTACTTTTCCTTTGTGCGGTAATAAAGGCTGTTGATGACTATCAGGACCTTCTTCGAATTTCCGTGGCAACCGCAGGAAATGATCACCGACTCGGCGCAAACGAAGCACCCCCTGCCGTAATTTCGATGTTTCTCGGTGACGAGCTCACAGCCGTGCTTGACGCTATTGAAAAAGAGGAGCCGTATAACGGCACCGAAAAATCGGTTATGAAGCTCGGCGTAAGTGTGCTTCCGAAGTTTCCGAAGGATACTACAGACAGAAACCGTACATCGCCGTTTGCCTTTACGGGAAACAAATTTGAATTCCGTATGCTCGGTTCTTCAAACAGTATAGCATGTGCAAATATCATGCTGAACGCCGCCGTTGCGGAATCACTTAAGGTTTACGCGGACAGACTTGAGGGTGCAAAAGATTTTGAGTCTGTTCTTCATGAAATGATAAGGAAAACCATCAGGGATCACAAGAGAATTATCTTTAACGGCAACGGATATGATGACGCATGGATAAAGGAAGCAACCGAGGTACGCGGACTTTCAAATCTTCGGACAACGCCGGACGCTTTCCCGAGGCTTCTTGATAAAAAGAACGTTGATATGCTTACCTCTCATAAGGTTTTCACCGTTCCAGAGATAGAGTCGCGTTATGAGATAATGCTTGAAAACTACTGTAAAACCGTAAACATCGAGGGTCTTACGATGGTCGACATGGCAAAGAAAGAGATTCTTCCCGCAATTGAAGACTATATCTATGACCTTGCCGAAACATACAAGGCAAAAACGGGTGTTATAGGTGATGCTGCGGGAAAATATGAAAAAGAAAAAATTTCAAAACTCTCAGTTCTTGTTGATGAGATTCACGACGCAACAGACTCCCTTGAAAAATCACTCATTAAGTACAAGACCATAGCAGATATCACAAAAGCGTCTGAGTACATACGTGATGATATTCTCAAAAAAATGGCGGAGCTGCGTATTCCGTGTGACGAGGCAGAGACTCTTACAGCTGAAAAATACTGGCCGTTCCCAACCTATGGCGAGCTCCTTTTCGGTGTAAGGTAAGCAAAAAGTGAAATATAGAAGTGTTTAAAAGGGATGTGTTAAAAATGACCGTAGAATTTTGGTATTTAATCGGAGCAGCATTGGTTTTCTGGATGCAGGCCGGCTTTGCGATGGTTGAGGCGGGCTTCACAAGAGCAAAAAACGCCGGAAATATCTTAATGAAAAACTTAATGGACTTTTGTATAGGAACGATAGTGTTCTCACTTCTGGGTTATTCGCTTATGATGGGCGAGGATACATTGTTCGGGCTTATAGGAATTCCGAATCTTGACTTATTTACTCATTTTAAGGAGTTCATAGCAAGTCCCGCAGACGGAAGCTTCACCGGAGCTTCCACCTTCGTGTTCAACCTCGTCTTCTGTGCCACAACCGCAACAATAGTTTCGGGCGCAATGGCAGAGCGCACCAAGTTTTCGGCTTACTGCATTTATTCGGCGGTAATATCACTTTTCATCTACCCCATCGAGGCTCATTGGATCTGGGGTGGCGGCTGGCTTTCGGCTCTCGGCTTTCATGATTACGCCGGCTCCTGTGCAATTCACATGGTCGGCGGTATCGCGGCTCTTGTAGGTGCAATATTCCTCGGGCCTCGTATCGGTAAATACAAAAGAGATAAGGACGGTAAAGTAATCAAGGTTAACGCCATACCGGGACATAACATCACCATAGGCGCTCTCGGTGTATTCATACTTTGGCTCGGCTGGGACGGATTCAACGGTGCCGCCGCAACGACCCCATCAGAGCTCGCTTCAATTTTCCTTACAACAACAATCGCACCGTCGGTAGCAACGGTTACAACGATGATTTACACATGGGTAAAGAACGGTAAACCGGATGTATCAATGTGTCTCAACGCATCCCTCGCAGGTCTTGTCGGTGTAACGGCAGGATGTGATGCTTTTGATGCCATAGGTGCTGCCGTTGTAGGTATCGTCTCGGGTATACTCGTCGTAGTGGTTGTTGAAGCTCTTGACCTTAAGTTCCACGTAGATGACCCTGTCGGCGCCGTAGGCGTTCATATGGCAAACGGTATCTGGGGTACGATCGCAGTAGGACTTCTTGCAAATCCGGATGCACCGGCAGGTCTCAGCGGTCTTTTCTATACCGGAGACTTCAAGCAGTTGGGTCTTCAGATGCTTGGCTTTGCTTCGGTTGCGACATACGCCGTAGTAATGATGATTATCACATTTGCACTTATCAAAAAGTTCCACGGTATACGTGCCGATGCCGAGGATGAGATTTCAGGCCTTGATATTTCAGAGCACGGTCTTCCGAGCGCATATCCGGACTTTGCTCCCTCTGTTCACAAGTATACATCTTATGCGGGAGACGAAGGAATCGTCGCTACACCCGAGGGTGCCGAGGTTCCCGTTGCGGAAGCAGTTCCCGTTAAGAAAGTTCCGTCATTTGAAGCATCGGATACTAAAGCTCCTAAGTTTACAAAGATTGAGATCATTTGTAAGGAAGCAAAATTTGACGCGCTTAAGAACGCTCTTACAAATCTCGGAATCAGCGGCATGACCGTATCACACGTACTCGGCTGCGGTGTACAGGGCGGAAAACCCGAATACTATCGTGGTGTTCCCGTTGAAACAAGTCTTCATCCGAAGGTACAGGTTGACATCGTTGTAAGTAAGGTTCCTGTAAGAGACGTTATAGAAACTGCAAAGAACATTCTTTACACAGGACATATCGGTGACGGTAAGATCTTTGTTTACGACGTAGAAAATGTTGTAAAGGTACGTACAGGTGAAGAGGGCTATGACGCACTTCAGGATGTTGAGTAAATCATTTTTATAAGTAAAAAAGAAAAGAGAAAATTCTTAAAGAGGTATAATTTATGTGTTCGATTATGGGCTACTGTGACAGTGGCATTGATATTTCAAAATTTGAAGAAGGCTTCAAGGAAACGGTTTCACGCGGCCCTGACGACTCAAAAATTATAGATACGGGCAAAGGTCTTCTCGGGTTTCACCGCCTTGCAATAATGGGTATTACCCCCGAAGGCATGCAGCCCTTTGAGCTTGACGGAAGTTATGTTGTCTGCAACGGCGAAATCTACGGCTTTAAAAAATTCCGAGCTGTTCTCGAAGAAAAGTACACATTTAAAAGTGACTCTGACTGTGAGATTCTCCTTCCTTTATATTTTGAGTTCGGAATAAATATGTTCAGGCTGCTGGATGCAGAATTTGCAATGATAATTTACGACGGCAGAAAAAAAGAATACATCGCCGCCAGAGACCCTATCGGTATCCGACCGCTTTATTACGGGTACGACGAGAAAGGTGTCATCCTCTTTGCAAGTGAGGCAAAAAACCTTGTTCCGCTCTGTAAAAAGGTCATGCCCTTCCCGCCGGGATACTATTACAAAGGCGGTAAATTCACATGCTACAATGACATAACCGAGGTCTTCAAGGTTGTTGATGACGACATCGAAACTGTCTGTAAAAACATCAACAAAAAACTCACTGCCGGTATAACAAAACGACTGATTTCAGATGTAAAGGTAGGATTTCTACTTTCTGGAGGTCTTGACTCATCTCTGGTTTGCGCAGTTGCTCAAAAGGAATCCCCCGTTCCCATAAAGACATTTGCCATCGGAATGAGTGAGGACGCAATAGACCTGAAATATGCAAAAGAAGTCGCCGGGTATATCGGCAGTGACCATACCGAGGTCATCATAACAAAGGAGGATGTGCTTTCGTCCCTAGACCGTGTAATAAAAATTCTCGGCACATATGACATAACCACGATAAGAGCATCTATGGGAATGTACCTTCTTTGCAAGTGGATTCATGAGAATACGGACATACGCGTTCTTCTCACCGGTGAAATCTCGGATGAGCTTTTCGGTTACAAGTATACCGACTTTGCGCCGAGTGCCGAAGAATTTCAGAAGGAATCCGTAAAACGTATACATGAGCTTCATATGTACGATGTACTTCGTGCCGACAGATGTATCTCCGTAAACTCGCTTGAAGCACGTGTCCCGTTTGGAGACCTTAACTTCGTAAGATATGTTATGTCAATAAATCCGAAGATGAAGCTCAATACATACGGCAAGGGAAAGTATCTTTTAAGACACGCATTTGAAGGAGACTATCTCCCGAAGGACATTCTTTATCGTGAAAAGGCAGCCTTTTCTGATGCCGTGGGGCATTCAATGGTTGACTACCTGAAGGAATATGCAAACAATCTCTACACGGATAAGGAATACGAAGAAAAGATACAAAAATATACTCATGCAAAGCCCTTCACGAAAGAGTCTCTCCTCTATCGCGAAATCTTTGAAAAATACTATCCGGGTCAGTCGGAAATGGTAATCGATTTCTGGATGCCGAACAAAGCATGGGAGGGCTGCGACGTGGACGACCCGTCAGCAAGAGTTCTCTCAAACTATGGTGACAGCGGTAAGTGATATCCGGCATTGTAATTACAAATAAAAGCATGAAGAGATATCGTTTTATATAAGAGACGAAGTATAAGTTACATAAAGACAGGACATGTACGAAAAACCGCGCATGCCCTGTTTGTTTTTATTTACTTACGGCTTTTGTCAAATATCGTTTCCGTTATGAACTCCTGTTACAGAAAAGATAACCCACTCCGCAACGTTTACCGCATGGTCACCGATTCTTTCAAAGTATTTTGCTATCATCAGAAGATCAAGCGCATACTCCCCGTCTCTCGGATTCTTGTAAATTTTATCGATAAGGTGCTCCTTTACCTCATCAAAATAGGTGTCAACCGTGTCATCCGACTTTATAACGGATTTTGCAAGCTCGGTATCCTTTTTTACAAAGGCATCCACACTGTTATTGACCATCTCAATAACGGATCTTGCCATCTGTCTCATAAGGTCATCATGTTCTGCTGCTCCGCCGTTCATAGACATAATGATATCTGCGATATCGTCTGCCTGGTCACCTATTCTCTCCATATCCGTTATCATCTTCAGAGCAGCGGATATCTGACGGAGATCCCTCGCAACCGGCTGCTGTTGTAAAAGCAGCTTGAGGCAAAGGGATTCAATCTCCCTTTCCTTATTGTCTATTTCGGCATCAAGCGGCTCAACCTGCTTTGCGAGCTCACGGCTGCCGTTTGTAAGAGCCTTTGATGCACGGGCAATTACCGCCTCGCAAAGTGCTCCCATTTCAGTAAGCTTCGTGTTTAAAAGAGCAAGCTGCTCATCAAAGTGATTTCTCATTTAACCAAACCTTCCTGTGATATAATCTTCTGTTTTCTGCTTTGCAGGTGTTGAGAAAATCTTTTCCGTATTTCCGTACTCTATAAGCTCTCCGAGAAGGAAGAATGCCGTATTGTCGGAGATACGTACCGCCTGTTGCATGTTATGCGTAACAATGATTATTGTATATTTTTTCTTTAGTTCAAGGATAAGGTCCTCAATTTTTGAGGTTGAAATAGGGTCGAGTGCCGAAGTAGGCTCATCCATGAGTAGAATATCCGGCTCAACGGCAAGCGCACGGGCAATACAGAGTCTCTGCTGCTGACCGCCTGACAAACCGAGCGCGTTTTTATTCAGTCTGTCCGAAACCTCGTCCCAGATAGCAGCTCCCTTAAGAGATTTTTCCACTATCTCATCAAGCTCTGATTTCTTTCTTATACCATGTGTTCTCGGTCCGTAAGCTATGTTGTCATAAATACTCATCGGGAACGGATTCGGCTTCTGGAATACCATTCCGATATCCTTTCTAAGCTCATTAACATCCACCGACGGCGCATAGATATCCTGATCCTTGTACTTTATCTCTCCGGTGATTTTAACGTCGGGAATAAGGTCATTCATGCGGTTAAGACTCTTGAGGAAGGTTGATTTACCGCAGCCGGACGGGCCTATAAGAGCCGTTATGCTGTGCTCCTCAATATTGAGGCTTATATCTTTAAGTGCCTGAGTCTCTCCGTACCATAGACACATATCCTTAACGGTGATTATAGCTTTACTCATAGACTCTTTTTCCTCCTGAAGTATTTTTCCGCAAGCGTTGCAAGTAGATTTATAAGCAATGTAAGAACCATCAGTATCGCCGCTATTGCGAACGCAACACCGAATTCCCCCTGCTCCTTCGCATAAACATAAAGTGCTACCGTAAGCGTCGAGCCGGCACTCTTAAGTCCTTCTATAAGACCGTTTACCGAGTGAGCAAATCCGGCCGTAAAAAGAAGTGCCGCCGATTCGCCGAGAATACGTCCTACCGAGAGAATACAGCCTGTAACTATTCCGTCAACGCAGTCGGGAAGAACAACAGTCCTTATAACCCTCCATTTTCCCGCGCCGAGACCGAACGCACCCTCTCTGTAGCTCTGCGGCACGGTTTTAAGGCTCTCCTGAGTAGTTCTCATTGCAGTCGGAAGATTCATGATAACAAGAGTCATGGCGCCTGCGAGAATCGAGGTTTTCATTCCGAGGAACTGACAGAAGAACAGCATACCGACAAGACCGTAAATGATAGACGGAATACCCGAAAGTGTTTCCGCCGCATATTCAATGACAGATACGAGCTTTTTATTTGTTGCGTACTCCGTAAGATACACAGCCGCCCCGACACCCAGAGGCAATACAACAACAAGCGTCGCAAGAACGATGTATACAGTATTTAAAATATCCGGCAAAATACCTATGGTTTCCGAAACATAGCTCGGCTTTGTGGTCAGAAACTCCCATGAGATATTCGGAATTCCTTTTGCAAGAACGTAAATTATCATAAAAATGACCAGACCGCATGTTATGAGTGTCGAGAGACCCATGAGAAAATACATCATCCGGATATACAATTTTCTTTTTGCAGTTACATTGTTTTTGTCCATATTATTTCTCCTTGTCTCTCTTCAAAAAGAAGTTGAGTGTCGCATTTATCAGCATTATAAACAAAAACAGTACAAGTGCTATCGAAAACAATGCTTCTCTCTGAAGTCCCGATGAGTATGACATCTCGCTCGCAACTGCCGTCGTAAGAAATCTTACGCTTTCAAAAAGTTTCGGCATATTCGGGACATTTCCCGAAACCATCATTACCGCCATTGCCTCGCCTATGGCTCTTCCGACGCCCAGAACGACAGCTGCGGCAATACCGCTTTTTGCAGCCGGAACGGAAACCCTGAAATAAGTTTCGACAGGTGTCGCTCCCAACGCAAGAGACGCATCCTCATATTCCTTCGGAACTGCCTCAAGAGATGTTATCGACACCTTGATTATTGACGGCAGAATCATTATCGCAAGTACAATCATTGCCGCAAGAAGACTCGCTCCGTCGGGGATATTGAATACCTTACGTATTCCGGGCACAAGCACCAACATTCCGACGAGGCCATATACAACAGACGGAATACCCGCAAGAAGGCTTACTGCCTGTGAAACCACCGACCGCACGGAAGGCGGTGCAACCTTCGCAAGGAATACCGCGGTAAGAAAACCTACCGGAACTCCGAGGATGATTGCTCCCGCCGTGCCGTAAATACTGGTCAGAATGAAAGGTAAAATTCCGAACCTCGGATCACTTGCAGTTGATGCCCATGTCTTTCCGAAAAGAAAATCCTTAAGGCCGATTTCCCTTATCGCCGGTATACCCGAGATAACCAGGTATACCGTGATAAGAAGTACGCTCGCCACCGTCACAAGTCCGAGTATAAGGAAGATGCCATGAACTATCGTTTCAAATAATTGCTTCTTACTTCTCATTCATTATCTGCTCCGATTCTCAGTTTACCGGAACTGCTCCGGCCTTTGTGATAATCTCCGCTGCATCCTTTGAGGTTGCAAAGTCAAAGAACTTCTGAGCCGTCTCCGACAGCGCCGTGCCGTCCTTTGTTACAAGTACGAACGGGCGCTGAATTTTGTATGAACCGTCTTTTACGGTTGCTTCCGTAGGTGTTACGCCACCGACCTTAAGTGCCTTTACGCTGTCCTTAAGGGCTGCGAGAGAAGCATATCCTATCGCACCGGGGTTCTGAGCTACGGTTGTTATTACATCGCCCGTAGAGGTAAGCTCCTGACGGTATTTGCACTTATCCTTGGTCTCTGTGATTGACTCAAATCCGTCTCTTGTGCCACTTCCTGCCTCACGTCCTATGAGAACGATTTCAGCATCTGCACCGCCTACATCCTTCCAGTTTGTTATCTCGCCCGTGTAGATCTTTGCAATCTGCTCAACGGTAAGATCATTAACCTTGTTTTCCGGATTTACGATGATTGCATTTCCGTCGAGAGCAAGCGTTGTTTCTTTGAGCCCGTCTGCCTTTTCTTCATCCTTAAGTGCACGGCTTGAAAGTCCGATATCACAGCGTCCTTCAGATACAGCGGTTATACCCGAACCCGAGCCTGTCGGATTGTAAGTAAACTTTGCACCCGTATCATTCTCGAAAACTTCACCGAGCGCACCGATTACTTTTTCCATCGAAGTAGACCCGTCGGTTGAAACGGTTCCCGCTGTTTTTTTGTCATTTTCTTTTTTTGTTGCGTCATCCTTGTCGGTTGTTTTTCCGCAAGCGGATGCAACAGTCATGATGAATGCCGCAGCAAGAATGATGCTTACTATTTTCTTTAAATTTTTCATTTCTCATTGCTTCCTTTCAAAGTAGGTTATCTTTCACTTAGTTTGTTCACAGGTCCCTTTTTTCGGTTCCTGTGATTATTATGCTACCCTTCTACTGTAAAATTAACTATCCCGACAATGTAAAATGAAAATAAAAAAATCCCGACTTTGTAAAGATTTCTTAAAGTCGGGATTTGTATTTATCACTCACAAGCACAAAAGCACTTGTTTTAGATAATAATTATTTGAATTTTTTCCTTACAGATACTGTGTAAGCTGCGCCCATACCGGTTATAAGCATAAGTGCGGCAAAAGTAACGGCAGAATTGCTGTCACTTGTTTTCGCAATCTTTTCAGTTCCAGGCTGAGAAGAGCCCTGACCTGCAACTGCTTTGATAACGAAGTTCGTGCTGCACTCTCCGTCGTTATAAACAACCGTCAATGTATGTTTTCCGACGGACAGAGTAGAAAGATAGTCCTTCTTAAGCGTAACCACCGTTGAGCCTGAGGCTGCCGTATACTTGTCATCAGAAATCGTGGTGCCGTCAACCCTTACCCCGGTAAACTTGGAAAAATCTCCGTTTGCACGGAAGGTAAGTGTACCGTCGCTGTTTTGTATCCATACACCGTTTGCGCCTTCAATGATTTTATATCCAGGTGTGATTCCGGACTTTTGCGGTGTCATAGTGAGGTCGGTATATGCCCAAAAAGTGTACATCTTTCCGGTCGAATCGGAGTCCGGATCAATGTTAACGAGTCTGTAGTTATAAAGAGTGCCGTTAATCTTTATCTTTGTATCGGCAGTAAAGTAATAGCCGTGTTCTGCCTTAAAATATAAAATGTATTGATAGATTTCGCCGCTTTTAAAGGCAGTGATATGCTTTTCATAAGCTTTATCAAAGAATTCGGCGGAGTTAACACCTGCTCCGTCCTTCGTTTCCCAGCATTCAAACTGGTAAATATACGGAGCGTTTTCAGGGGTCTTACCTGTAAAGACCGGCTTGTCGCCATCCTTGAAGGTAACGGTTGCGCCCTCGATCTCTATCAGGTCGATTTTCTGCCACGGAGCCTCCGGGGTCATGGAGAAAACATCCGTGAAGCGAATGGTCATGCCGCCGTCAGTCACCTGCACCTGCCAGGGCTTCAGGGTGACCTCTTTTCCATGGAAATATAGTTTTGTGTTCCCGTCGAAGCGGTAGCCCTGCTCCAGACCCAAATCGGCGATATTAAAGGCCACTCCGTAGGTATAAGTCCTGCCATACTTAAAACTCTCGATAAGCTGACCGTAGCCTCCGTTCAGGCTTTCATCGGAGTTGATGCCGACGCTGCGGTCGTCCTTATCCTCCCACATCTCATACGCCACGTCAGAGAAGGCGCTGCCGGAATATCCGTTAAATCTCGGCTTGTCGCCGTCTACATAAAAGTCTGTGGAAACCCCGTTCAGAGTGACCGACTCCAGAGGTCGAACGGTACGCATTGTCATACCATATGTCACAAGACAGGTCTTATTATCATCCATCAGCATGACAAAGGACCCCTCGGGTAGACTCTTGCCGTTGAGGGTGATGTCGTCGGCGGAAATGCTGCCGCTGAAGGTGTAGCCGTCCCTGGCTTTAAGACGTACGGAATACTCGTACTTGCCTTCCTTATCAAAAGCGGTAATGTGTGGATAACCAGCAGGAAAATAGTCCTCGTCGGAGTACCAGTACGCTACGGATTCGGTGGTTACCTCATCAGTCTTCTCCAGCTTTCCCCAGGATTCATAGAGAATGTCATATTTATCCTGATTGACGCCTGCCCGTCTGGCCGAAGCCCGGGGGGCCTCGCCGTCATTATAGTCCAGCTTCACATTCTCCACGGCGGCGGAGGTGATAGCGGTTGGCTGACCTGTGTTCGGAAGGTCAAATGTGTAAATCCTTTTAATGTGCAGTTCTTTGCCCGATTCCTTTATTTCAAGCTTTTTGTGGCTTCTCGGTGTGCCCCATTCGTCTTCTCCGACGGAAACAACAGTCTCGTCATTGCTGAAAGAATAACCGCTGGCAGCGGCAAGGACAACATTATATTGATAGCTGTAGCCTGCTTCAAACCTGATAATACGCTCATCAGCCGGAAGAGATGCCATCTTATCCGAGTCGGAGTACCAGCGGCGTCCTGTTTCATACCATTGGCCGCCACCTTCCGTCTGGCGAATCTCAGTCCAACACTCATAGGCAACGGCACAGTTTCCCCCTGATACGGATGCCCCTGCGCGAGGAGTGTCGCCTGCTTTATAGCTGATATTCTCATAGTCCAGCGTCACATTCTCCACAGCGGAGGGGGTGGTAGCCGCCGCAATCTTCACAGGCGTATCACTGCGCAGCTGGCATCGGTCTGTGTCAGCACCGGTAATTTCCATACCGTCTCCCAGATTAAACTGTGTCAGTTTCAGCGCGATATTCCCGGCGTAGCCGGTGTCAAAGGTGGAGACGCCTCCGTTGAAGGTCGCCTCACGACCGTCTCCCCATATTTTTACGAGCGGCGTGGGAAAACCGTCCTCTGTGTTCATGGGGAACACAGTGGGCTCGATCTCTCCCCAATCCCAGGCAACATCCAGCGTACCGCTGTTAACGGTAAGCTTAGTCAGCCAAAGAGCAGGGCTGGTATACAGTGTTCCGGATTCGAGCTTTTTCACCGGCTCACGGATGGTAAGCGTGGCGTTCGATAAGGTCATTTCTTTGGCAAGGATATACCGCGTCTGTACCGTACCGCCGGAAATATTGACCGTGTCGGGCAGCATTCTTCCTGTTCTTACCGTACCGCCGGTCACGGTGAACTTTTTCATAGAGAAGTTACTGTTTTCAGCATAAAGCGCACCGCCGTTCACTTCGATGCTGCCGGCGATTTCCGTATTGGAGGTAACAACCTCCTTGGTCGCACCTACGCCTCCCTTTTCAACACGGAGTTTACCGCCGCTGAGCTTTATTCCGCCTGCGCTGACAGAAATACCATTGGTGGCTGCGACTGTAACCTCACCATTGTGAGAAACGAGCAGATCTCCTGTAAATGTCTGCACTGCAAAGGCAAGACCTTCACCATCCATAGCAGGAACGCACTTGGCGGTCAGCTTTCCGCTACCGGTGACTGAAATGCTGCCCTTGGACACAGTTACGCCATCGGAAAAGGATTTTCTTGGATTCTGCGGATCTTCCGTATCATAGGATTCTCCGCCGATGGCTGTAAGCGAACCGCCGGTTATCAGCAAGATCTTGCTGCGCCTGCTGCTGTTGTCCATACGAACACCGACGGAGAAAGCGCAGTCGGCTGAGTATGCCGTTCCGCCCTGAGCAGTGATATGGCCGCCCTCAATTTCGAAGTCGCCGTCTGCTACACCGATGGCACAGGAATAAGTCCATGCTTCACCGGTGTTTTTATGGGTACCGGAGGTAACGGACAGGGTGCCTGTACCCGAAGCTCCGCCCTTAACTTTCAGGTCGCCCATAGCTTCCAAAGCGGTTATTACCATATGCTTATTATATCCACCATCTTCTGCTATCGCAGCATCGCCGCCGGTAATTGTGTTCGTTGTGCCGTCAGCCAACACAATGGTGGTTCTGTCCGGCAGCTTAACAGCCGTGGCAGCCTTGGTGGTGAAGTCGATGCCCCTGAGTGTCAAAGTCTTGGTGCCGTTATCCCAAGTGGAATCGGCAGCACCGACATTCTTATACTGATTTAGCAAAGCAATCGCCGCTGCACCGCCGTCGGAAGCGGTGAAGTCCGCCGTTTCCGTTGCCGGATCTGCGGCAAATGCCGTCATCGGAACCAGTGACAGCACCATACACAGCGTCAATAAAGCTGTCAGAAATTTTACTTTAACGGTTTTCTTTTTCATTGTTTTGCTCCCTTCCTGCAGCAATCAACTGCATAAAACAGCAATGTATATTCTTTAGCTTGTTTTAGAATACACATATTTAAACAATGTAATTTTATCATATCTCAAAATACGATTTCATTATGTTTTCCGAAAAGGCAATTGACAATTCGGAAACTCCGCAGGTTTTTTCCTTACTCTGTTTCCATAGCTTCAAGATAAAATTCTGATCATCATAGTTTTTCAATTTTCAATCCAAAAAATATTTACTCAAGTCTTTTTTCTCATACTAAAAACACAAAAACCACCCTGTTGGGTGGTTTCTGTGTTTATGGCAGGGGCAGAAGGACTTGAACCCTCGGCACGCGGTTTTGGAGACCGCTGCTCTACCAACTGAGCTATACCCCTATATTAATTTTAACCGATGAAATTACGAAGGTCGGTTTTGCAAACTTACTCATAAATTTCAACGCAAGATAGATTATATCACCGTTCAGTCGATTTGTCAACACATTTTTGTGAAATTTGACATTTTGAGCCGAGCGGTGATTTATTCTGCAAAATAATTTGTTTGACTATTCGCCGAAATTTTTTCCTGTAATAAGGTAGTCAATTGAAACATTGAAATAATCGGACAGTTTTACGAGCATTTCGAGGTTTGGGCAACGCAGACCGTTTTCGTAATAAGAGATAGCCTCACGGCTTATGCTCAAATCCATAGCAACTTTAAGCTGGCTGTATCCCTTTTTCTTTCTTATGGCATGAAGTCCGACCATTTTCATCAAAATATCAATCCCTGTTTGCATTTGGTTATTGACACTATTGTAACAATCTGTTACAATATTTATGTAACAGATTGTTACATAATTTAATTAATGAGGAGTGGATTTTTATGAAAAAAGGATTAACAGCGTTATTTTTGTCTTTGGTTATGACCTTTATGTTATGCGCCTGCGGCTCACCAAAAACATATGTGCCAATAAATACAAATAATTCCGGCTTTAATTTCAATGAAGACCTTGCTTGGGTTAAATATACTGACGGTCAGGATTATTACGGTTGCATTGATAATAACGGAAAAATGCTTTTTAGGTGTCCTGCTGAGAGTTTTTCAGAAGCTACAATTTTTGAAAACGGATACAGCGGATTGAAAAATACAGATAGTAATACCACTTGTACGGTTGTTGGTAAAAACGGTAAAGTATATGGAACATATTCCAATGTAACTGCCTATGGGTACGGATATACGGTTGTTGAAACCAGTGTGGCTGATTTTAATGACGCTTATTATAAGTATGATATGTATAATCCAAACGGCGAAATTGTATATACTTACAAATCTGTGTCAAGCGAAAAAGCCTCTGTTGGATATAGCGGAGAGGGAGTGTTTTGTATACACGATAATGATGAAAAAACAGTGTATTTTGCAAAAACAGGAAAAGAATGGAAATGCAATGACGCTGACCTAAATGATTTGTACTTTAATAATGGTATAGCTGTTATCGAAACAGGCGAAAAGACTATGGCTATTATCAAATCTGACGGCGAAATAACTGAATTTGAAAAAAGTAAGATAACTGCGAAAGGTGACAGAAAAAATAGTAGGGTATATGATAATTGCTTGGTTTATGCGGACTTAGACGGTGCTAAGTCGGTAGAAACATATGACCTGCAAAAAGAAACAGTTTTTCAAATGGAAAGTGAATATGCAGAAAACTTGAAAGTTGTAGATACTTCTCCCGGTTATATGATGCACCCTGCACCTTCGTATAATAAAGATGGAATTTTATTCAGCTTTAAGGGCGCTGACGGATTAAATTATTGCGGATTATTTGACTATGAATTAAATTGTAAACTTGAACCAACTAAGGCTACCGATTACATAGCCAATCAAAACGGAACATTTGTCATATATAATGGTTCCAATACCTTATATGATAAAAACGGTAATAAGTTATATTCATTTTCTGAAAAAGGGTACAACATAGTAGTTAATAGTTCGGATAAGTATGTGTTGGTTATCGGAAACAAAGGACAGGCAACTCTTGATAAAGACACTCTTAAAATAAGTGGAGATGCAACAAAATATAATTTTGCTGTGCTTGATGAAAAGGGAGAAGTTGTTTTTGACAGCATAGATACCTCATCGGTAAAAACAATTGATATTTACAACACAGCACAGTAACAAAAACAAAAGCGAAAGTCGAATACACGGCTTTCGCTTTTTTGTGATGCTTATTTAATTGAATTACATTAAAATCAGACAAATCAAGCTAACCAAATCACTCAGTTTCTCTGATTTCCTGCGGATTTTCAGGGAAGCCTTCAATTTGGAAACGGAGTCCGCAGGTGGGGCATTCAAGGTACGGCTTGCCGTTGTTGAGGTTGTCCTGAATAATCATCATTTCGCTTTCGCAGAATGGGCAGAGTTTATTATTTTCGCTGTTCATATTTTTACCTCCGAGTGGATTGTTTTCGATATAACTTAATTATACCTTTAAGCGGTAAAATGTCAACCGAGATATTAAAAATGTATAGGCAAGAGGGTTGGATTTTAACGGCTTTTGTGCAAATTCCGCTTTACAAATTGACGAAAAAAGACTAAACTATATCTATGCTTCTGCGTTGCAGAATATACAATCTCATTCAAGGTGATTATTATGAAAAAAGAAAATATGGCTATGCTGTGTGACTTCTACGAATTTACAATGTCAAACGGCTATTTTAAAAACGGTTTTTATAAAAAGAATGTCTATTTTGATGTGTTCTTCCGCAAAGTTCCCGACAACGGCGGTTTTGCGATTATGGCAGGTCTTGAACAGGCTATTGAATACATCAGGGAACTTCATTTTGAAGACGAGGATATTGAGTATCTCAAGAGCAAGGGCATTTTTGACGAGCAGTTTCTTGAGTATTTGAGAAACTTCAAATTCAGCGGTGATGTTTATGCAATCCCCGAGGGAACTCCGATTTTCCCGAACGAGCCTGTTATGACGATCAAAGCGCCTGCAATTGAAGCTCAGCTTGTTGAAACATTCCTTCTCCTCACAATCAATCATCAGACTCTCATTGCGACAAAGGCTAACAGAATTGTCCGTGCCGCTCAGGGCAGAGCCGTACTTGAATTCGGTTCACGCCGTGCTCAGGGTGCAAATGCCGCAGTTGACGGTGCAAGAGCCGCATACATAGGCGGTTGTGCCGGTACAGCCTGCACACTTACAGACGAGCTTTACGGTGTTCCCGCCGGTGGTACAATGGCACATTCATGGGTTCAGATGTTCAACAGCGAGTATGACGCTTTTAAAACCTACTGCGAGATGTATCCCGATAATCCTACTCTCCTTGTTGATACATACAACACATTAAAGAGCGGTGTCCCGAATGCCATTAAGGTGTTCAAGGAGGTTCTTATTCCGCAGGGTAAGACCAAGTGTGCAATCCGCCTTGATTCGGGCGATATTTCCTATCTTTCAAAGAAAGCAAGAAAAATGCTTGATGACGCAGGTCTTACTGAATGTACAATTACTGCGTCAAACGCTCTTGACGAGTACCTTATTCGTGACCTTATGATGCAGGGCGCTCAGGTTGACACATTCGGTGTCGGTGAAAGACTCATCACTTCATCAAGCTCGCCTGTATTCGGCGGTGTTTATAAGCTTGTTGCCGTTGAAAATGACGGCGGTGAAATTGTTCCGAAAATCAAGGTCAGCGAAAATACAACCAAGATTACAAATCCGCACTTCAAAAAGGTTTACCGCTACTTTGACAAGGACAGCGGCAAGGCTATTGCCGATGAGCTTTGCATTTATGATGAGGTTGTTGACGATTCAAAGCCGAGAACAATTTTCGATCCGAATGCAGTTTGGAAAACAAAAATGCTTGATAACTACACCGCAAAGGAACTTCTTGTGCCAATCTTCAAGAACGGCAAGTGCGTGTATGAGTCACCGTCAATTGAGGAAATCGCAACCTATTGCCGTGAGCAGATTGATCTTCTCTGGGACGAGGTTAAGCGTTTTGAAAATCCGCATAACTATTATGTTGACCTCTCAAAGAAACTCTATGACATCAAGGCTCTTTTGCTCAATATCTATGAAAAGTGATTTTTGATTGAATTTTAATTAAAAATCTGAAAATTGAAAAGTAAAATTTACGGTCGGGTAGTTCGTCTATCCGACCGTTTTTTGGTCATGGCTAAATTAAATAATCATAACAAATGGTTTTGTAAAGGAAAGGGTGGATAATGGTACAGTGCTTTTTGATATAATTAGTGTAAAGAAAAAATCCCGACAGGTTTTGTGCTGTCGGGATTTTTGCTCGTTTTTACCATTGAAAGGACTGAATAATAATGTTATAATAAATCCGAATATCGGAAATTGTGAATAACTTTATCGAAAATGGGAGATGAAAACTAAAAATGGCAATAAAGGTAACGCTCCTTACACACACACCTAACCCTGAACAGACGGTTGCGATGGCGGCAAAGCTTTGCTACTCACCGTCAGGGATTGAAGATATAAGAGAAGGTCTTGACGAGGAAAAAACTTCTTCATTTATTGATATGCTTGCAAGCCTCGGCCATGCAAGTCCGACTGAACACGCATATTTTACATTCGGCATTGAGGGCATTTCAAGAGCCTGCTCACACCAGCTTGTCCGCCACAGAATTGCATCCTACAGTCAACAGTCACAGCGCTATGTTGACGGCACAAGGTTTGACTTTGTAACTCCGCCCGAGATTGCAAAGAACGAAAAGGCTCTTGCCGCCTATGAAAAGGCTCTCAAGGTTGAGGCTGACGCTTACAAGGAAATCAGAGATGCACTTGCTGTCGGTTACATCAACGAGAAATGTCCCGATAAGTACAGCGGAACGGATGAAGAAATTATCAATGCCTACAAGGCTGATGACAAAAAATCCTGCAATGCTTTCATCAAGAAAGCCAACGAGGACGCAAGATTTATTCTTCCGAATGCATCGACAACAAAAATTGTCTGCACTTTCAATGCAAGAAGCTTGCAAAACTTTTTTGCACACCGTTGCTGCAACAGAGCGCAGTGGGAAATTCGTGAGGTTGCCGAACAGATGCTTTTGCAATGTCTTGAGGTCGCTCCGCATCTTTTCAAAAACTGCGGCCCGTCATGCCTGTTCGGACCATGCCCCGAGGGCAATATGTGTTGCGGAAAGCAAAAGGAAATGCGTCAGAAATACGGCAGAGAAAAGTAAGGTATATATATGAAAAGCAAAATTATTGTTATTGAGGGACTTGACGGCAGCGGAAAAGCTACGCAGACAAAGATTTTGTGCGAAAAAATTTCCGCTCTCGGAAAAAAGGTCACAAAGCTTGAATTTCCGAATTATGAAAGTCCTGCCGCCGCTCCCGTGAAGATGTATCTTGACGGCGAATTCGGTGACAAGCCCGATGATGTCAATGCCTATGCGGCGAGTGCGTTTTATGCGGTTGACCGTGTTGCAAGCTATCTTCAGTTTTGGAAAAAGGAATGTGACAACGGCGGTGTGATTTTAAGTGACCGCTATGTGACTTCAAATATAATTTATCAGATGTCCAAACTCCCGAAAGAGGAGTGGAACAGCTTTATTGATTGGCTGAACGATTTTGAATACGAAAAGCTCGGAATTCCGAAACCCGACCTTGTAATTTACCTTGATGTTGAACCCGAGGTTTCGCAGAAGCTTATGGAAAAACGCTACGGCGGTGACAACAGCAAGAAAGATTTGCATGAGAAAAATCTCCGTTTCCTTCTTGACTGTCGAAAAAGTGCAGTTTATGCCGCTAAAAAATGCGGTTGGAAGGTTGTTAATTGCTGTGAAAACGGAGAGATTAAGAGTATAGAAAAAATATCGGAAGAGATAGAGAGGGTAGCGGCTGAAATTTATGCTGAGCTTTAAAAAAATTGAGCAAAGTGACATAAACGAACTTAAAAGATACTACGATTATGATGAGTGCATGGGTTGCGATACCAACCTTTTGAACGCTTATCTTTGGCGAAACGAATACAATATTAAATTTGCTTTTTATGATGATACAATTGTCAAGGTGTATTGTAATCCCGACGAGTCTGTCTGGGGTTACTGTATGCCTACAGGCAAAAATATAAAGGGTGCGCTTGAAGAGGTTTTCAAAGATGCCGAGGAGAGAAACGGCAATTTGCAAATTGTTATGCTGACAAACGGCAATCGTGCAATGCTTGAAACAATGTTTCCGGACAAATTTGATTATGTCCGTTCACCCGAAAATCAGGATTACATCTACACTTCCCGTGACCTTGCAACCCTTGCGGGCAAAAGGTTTCACGCAAAGCGTAACCACATTTCAAAATTTTACAGAACCTACACTGATACCCGCTTTGAAACTCTGTCGGATTCAAACATTCCCGATGCATTAACGGTTGCAAAACTGTGGTGTGCGGAAAATGACACCGATCCCGAAGCTTCAAGCGAAATTATGGCAATCAGGGAAATGTGCGACCTCAAAGACGAATATAATGTCAAGGGCGCTGTACTGTATGTTGACTCAAAGCCCGTTGCCATGACTCTCGGAAGTGAAATTTCACCCAAGGTGTATGACATCAACTTTGAAAAGGCACTTCGTGAATATGACGGTGTTTATGCCGTAATCAACAACGAATTTGCCAAAACTCTTACGCAGTATGAGTATATAAACCGTGAGGAAGATATGGGGCTTGAGGGACTCAAAAAGTCTAAACTTTCATACAATCCCGTTATTATCCTCGACCGCTGGAATGCAAAACCGAAAAACCGATGAAAACGATATTTCGCAAAACCGAAAAATCCGATACCGAAAGCCTAAAAAAGCTGTGGCTATCGTGTTTTGACGAGTATGTAACTGCCGTCAACCTGATTTTTGACAGCGATCTTTTTGACGGTTGCTGTGCCGTTGTTGACGATAGAATTGTTTCGGCTCTTTACCTTGTAAAAGGTACGCTCAACGGCGAAAAATCGCATTATCTTTGCGGTGCGTCAACCGATAAATCTTTCCGTGGCAACGGGATAATGTCAAGGCTGATTGATTTTGCACTTGATGATGCAAAGAATAACGGTGATGTCTATTCTCTGCTTTTTCCTGCAAATGACGGCTTGTATGGCTTTTACGCAAAGCTCGGATATGCTCCGAGCTGCACCGTAAAAAGCCGTGAAATTTCAAGGCAAACGCTTGAAAGTTTTGCAGAGAAGGGCTTGAATATCGGCTGTTCAAAAGAAAATTCTTTCATATATAATGAGAATTTTTTTGAATTTGCAAAGTCCTATTATGAGATTTACGGCTCAAAGGTAATCAATAAGAATGACTGCTTTGCCGTATTTGATGAAAACGAAAATACTGCCGATGTTTTTTACTCGGCTTATGAAAATATAAACGAACTTTCCGCACTTTTGCTTGAAAATACAAAATCAGAAAGGTTTGTATTTACGGGTAAATCCGATAACGCTTTTTTTGAAAACTGCCAATCACAAAAATGCGGAATGATTAAATCACTCGACAAAAACCATAAAATTCCCGACGATGTCTATATCGGGATTACTCTTTCCTGAAAGGAAGTTTACTATGTTCTATGTATTTCTTGCAGAAGGCTTTGAAGAAACAGAGGCGCTTGCCCCCGTTGATGTAATGCGCAGGGCAAAGCTTGATGTTAAAACAGTCGGTGTAACAGGCGAATGTGTTACAAGCTCACACGGTGTGCCTGTAAAAGCCGATATCACAATTGACAATATCGACCTTGACGATGTTCAGGGTGTTGTACTCCCCGGCGGTATGCCCGGAACTCTCAATCTTGAGGCAAACGAAAAGGTTCTTGAGGCTGTTAAGTATAGCTGTGAAAACGGCAAAATCGTTGCCGCAATCTGTGCCGCTCCGTCAATTCTCGGTCATCTCGGAATCCTTGACGGCAAAAAGGCAACCTGTTTTCCGGGCTTTGAAAAGGAACTCAAGGGTGCAGACTATACAGGCACTCACACCGTAACGGACGGCAATATTATTACCGCAAAGGGCGCAGGCTGTGCAATTGAATTCGGTCACGCAATTGTTTCTCTCGCAGTATCAAAGGATGCCGCCGACAAGGTTATCGGTGATATGCAATGCCTGTGAAAAATGTTCGTGAGCTGAAAAGTCAGCTCCGTGCAAAATATAAAAAAATCCGAAAAAGCTGTCCTCCCGAAAAAAAGCAACAGCTTGACCTCGCCTTGCAGAACGCTTTTCTGGCAAGTGAGGAATACAAAAGCTGTGATGTGCTTTTTGCCTTTGTTTCATCACCGATTGAGGTTGACACCTCGCTTATTCTTGAAACAACGCTGAAAGACGGCAAAAGGCTTGCTTTGCCAAAGTGTAAAAATAATTTCGGCGAAATGGATTTTTACCTTGTAAATTCACTTTCTCAGCTTGAAAAGGGTGCGTTTTCAATCATGGAACCAAACCCCGAGGTTTGCGAAAGGTACGAGGATTTCTCACACGGACTCTGCCTTGTTCCGGGACTTTGCTTTGATATGCAGGGATTCCGCCTTGGATTCGGCAAGGGTTACTATGACAGATTTTTACAGAATTTTTCGGGAACAAGCGTTGGGCTTTGCTACTCTAAATGTATAGAGCATACTCTGCCCTCGGGAGTGTTCGACCGCCCCGTTGACGCCGTGATTACCGAAAAATATACCAACCGAACAAATAACGAGTTTGTAAAGGAATGATACATTATGAACCCTGATAATTTTAATATGAGCGAACAGGAGCTTAACGCTCAGCGTCGCAGAAGAGCTGAAAACTTTAAACTTAATATTGATGAAAGCGAGTATGAGGACGATAATTTCGTCAAGTCTGAGGATGAACCGTCAAACCTTAATTCATACAGCGGTCAGGATGTCAAAAAGCAAATGGCCCGTGAATCAAAGCAGGTTTTAAAGCAGAAGAAAAAGGAAGAAAAAAAGGCTCTTAAAGCAAAGAACAAGTATAATCGCAGAACCTTCCGCTTTATCTGGATTATCTCGGTTTTAATTGTCGGAGCAATGGCGGCTGTATATATAATAACAGGTATGAACGATTTGCTTGCCGTGAACAGAACCGATTCCTCAACCGTGAAAATTGAAATCCCCGAAAATCCGACTGTTGACGATGTTACAAAGGTACTTGTTGACAATAAAGTAATCGGTGAGCCGTCATATTTCAAGCTTTTTGTCAATGTCACAAAGTCTGCCGATGATTTTACTCAGGGTACATATGAAATTCGCAGAAATATGGACTACGAGGCAATCATCAACTTCCTTTCGAGTAACAACAACAGAACCGACACGGTTTCCGTTACAATTACCGAGGGTGAAAGCGTTCTTGAAATTGCCAACACTCTTGAAAAGAACGGTGCTTTGGGCGACAGGGACGAGTTTCTTTCGCTTTGCAATTCCGAAAAGTTTGACAGCGACTTTGACTTTATCAAGGCTGAAACAAATGCGGACAAGCGTTACTACAAGCTTGAGGGCTATCTCTATCCGGATACCTACGAATTCTACAGAAACGAAAATGCAGAATCCGTAATCTACAAATTTCTCAACAACTACGAAACAAAGATTAACGAAAAACAGACTGTTGACGGATATTCAAAGAAAACAACAGTTTTGAAAATGGTTGAAGAGAGCGACACAAAGTATTCGCTTGATCAGGTTATGACAATCGCATCTATCATTCAGGCAGAGGCGGCTGACAAAGAGGATATGTACTACATTTCCTCAATCCTCCACAACCGTCTTACAGCCGACAGCAGTCTCGGCGTGTCAAGCCTCGGTCTTGATTCAACAAAGTTCTATCCGTACAGAAGTCTTGAGGATGTTCCCGAAAATGACAGAAGCACCTACAAGAGCAGATATGATACATATGACAGGAAGGGACTTCCTTACGGTCCTATCTGCAACCCCGGTATGGATGCGATAATTGCCGCACTCAATCCGAACAGCTCGGATTATTACTTCTTCTGTCATGACAGCAAGGGACAGGCTTATTACGCATCAACACTTGAACAGCAAAACGCAAATCTGGAGTATATTGAAAGCTATGATAACTAATTTTGAAAAACCCGAAATTTTGTCACCGGCAGGTGATATGGATTGCCTTAAATCCGCTTTAAACTTTGGCGCAGATGCAGTTTTTCTTGCAGGAAAAATGTTCGGAATGCGTTCCGCACCGCAGAATTTTGATAACGATCAGCTCAAAAAGGCTTGTGACCTTGCCCACGCAAAGGGTGCAAGAATCCATGTGACCTGCAACACACTTCCACGCAATAATGAAATTCCTCATCTTCAGGAATTTATGGAGAATGCTCAGGCTTGCGGAGTTGATGCGTTCATAATTGCCGACCTCGGTGTTTTTGAGGCGGCTAAAAAGTATGCGCCAAAGGTTCAGCGCCACATTTCGACTCAGGCGGGAGTAACAAACTATGCGGCGGCAAATGTGCTTTACAATATGGGTGCGTCAAGGGTTGTGCTTGCAAGAGAAATTCCGCTTGATGAAATTGCCGAAATGCGTGCAAAAGTTCCGAAAGAGCTTGAAATTGAATGCTTTGTACACGGTGCAATGTGTGTTTCATTTTCAGGCAGATGCCTTATTTCAAGCTATATGACAGGCAGAGATGCGAACCACGGCGACTGCGCTCAGCCGTGTCGCTGGAAGTATCATCTTTACGAAGAAAACCGTCAGGGACAGTATTTTCCTGTTGAAGAAACAGGTGACGGCACATATCTCTACAATTCAAGAGATCTCTGTATGATTGAGCATATCCCCGAGCTTGTAAAGGCAGGTGTTTCAAGCTTTAAGATTGAGGGCAGAGCAAAGTCGGCTTACTATGTCGCTGTTACAACAAACGCTTACCGTCACGCTGTTGACGATTATTTTGCAGAGGGCGACGATTATGTTCTCAAACCGTGGATAAGGGAAGAACTTGAAAAAATCAGCCATCGTGAGTACAACACAGGCTTCTATTTCGGTAGAGAACCCGGTCAGGTTACGGGCAACGGAGGATATATCCGTCATTATGACAATGTTGCATTGTGTGAAGAGCTTGTTGACGACACAACCGCAGTGATCACTCAGCGCAACAAATTCTATGTGGGCGACACACTTGATGTACTTCCGCCAAGCGGAGTGCCGTTTGAAATCAAGTGTGAATCACTTACAACCGACGAGGGTATGCCCGTTGAAAGTGCGCCGCATCCGATGCAAAGACTTACAATGAAATGCAACGCTCCCGTTCCGTCAGGCTCGGTTATCAGAAAAAAGCGTGATTAATCCCGAATTTTGCTATTGACAACACAAAGAAACAGTTTTATAATCTAAGTACTGATGTTCCCCACCTTAAAAACGGTGGGGAACAATTCAGCCTTTCAGCGTGAGCAAATCTCTCGCTGAAATACTGAGGAGCTGACGCTCCTATGCACTTGATTGCAATCTGTCGCAAACTCTGCTCCTTGCAAGCAAAGCAGAGTGTTGCTCCGATTTAAATTATTTGCTACAATTGAATTACAATATTCGGCTGTGACGGGATTAACCGAGATGTCAGCATTTCAGAGAGAAAGCCGTTTTGGTGCAAGGCTTTTATGTGAAGTTTCGGTGCGCTGCCCCTGAGCTCTGTGTGATTAAGCACAGCGTATTTCTGCGTTAAGGAAATGTAATCTATATGACGATTACTCAAAGCGGACGCTTGGCGTCAATTTGGGTGGTACCGCAGGATATTCCTGTCCCATTGTATTTTTATACAATGGGATTTTTTATTTTGCTCGGTTGCATACTTTAAACAAATTTGAACGAATATTGTATTCCCCTGTGAATTTGTATAAGGAGAGATTTTTTATGAAGTGGACAGGACTTAACGAATTAAGAGAAAAGTTCCTTGAATTCTTTGAATCAAAGGGTTGTTTAAGACTCCCCAGCTTTTCACTTGTTCCAAAGGACGACAACAGCCTTCTGCTTATTAACAGCGGTATGGCTCCTATGAAAAAATATTTTACAGGTGAGGTAACACCTCCTCGCAAGCGTGTTACAACCTGTCAGAAATGTATCCGTACTCCCGACATTGAGCGTGTCGGCATCACAGCCCGTCACGGTACATTCTTTGAAATGCTCGGTAACTTCTCATTCGGCGACTATTTTAAGCACGAGGCTACAGCATGGGCATGGGAATTCTTTACAAAGGTTCTTGAAATGCCGCCCGAAAAGCTCTATGTTTCAATCTATGAGGACGATGACGAGGCTTTTGACATTTGGACAAAAGAAGTCGGCGTTGATCCGTCACATATGGTAAGACTCGGCAAGGAAGATAACTTCTGGGAACACGGTTCAGGCCCCTGCGGTCCGTGCTCCGAAATCTACTTTGACCGTGGTGACGAAAAGGGCTGCGGCAGACCCGACTGTCATGTGGGCTGTGAATGTGACCGTTTTGTTGAGGTTTGGAACCTTGTATTTACTCAGTTTGAGAGTGACGGTAAAGGTAACTACACTCCTCTTGAACATCCGAACATTGATACAGGTATGGGACTTGAAAGACTTGCCTGTGTTATGCAGGGTGTTGACAACCTTTTCCTCGTTGACACAATTCAGAACATTATGAAACACATCTCACAGATTACAGGTGTTGAGTACGGTAAAAATGAAAAGAGCGATGTTTCACTCCGTGTTATCACAGACCATATCCGCAGTACAACATTTATGATCGGTGACGGTGTTCTTCCGTCAAACGAGGGCAAGGGCTATGTGCTCCGCCGTTTGCTCAGAAGGGCGGCTCGTCACGGCAGACTTCTCGGTTACAACGAGCCTTTCCTCTATAAGGTTTGCGATACGGTTATCAAGGAAAATCTCACAGCTTATCCCGAACTCAAGGAAAAGCAGGAGTTCATCACAAAGGTTATCAAGGTTGAGGAAGAAAGCTTTGCCAAGACAATTGATCAGGGCTTTAAGATGCTCAACGGCATTATGGACAGCGAAGATGTTAAGGTTCTCAGCGGTGAGGACGCATTTAAGCTTAACGATACCTACGGCTTCCCGATTGACCTTACAAAAGAAATTCTTTCGGAAAAAGGCATCAAGGTTGATGTTGATCGTTTCCGTGAGCTCATGAAAGAGCAGAAAAAGCGTTCCCGTGACGCAAGAAAGAACGCCGGTGCAGACGCTTGGATTTCTGATACAACAGACCTTTCGGATGTTGCAAATACAGAATTCGTAGGTTACACAGACCTCAAGTCAACTTCAAAGGTTCTTGCAATCGTTAAGGATGGTGTGAGGGTTGACAGTATCGGCGAGGGCGAAAATGCTATCATCGTTCTCGACAAAACTCCGTTCTACGGAGAAGGCGGCGGTCAGGTTGGCGACACAGGTGTTATGGAGTCCGGCAGTTTTTCAGCTGATGTTGACAACACAACAAAGAATCCGTCAGGCACAATTTACCTTCACGCTTGTACAGTAAAGAGCGGCAGCATCAATGTAGGTGCAGAGGTTTCAACTGCTGTTGATGAAGAGCGCCGTGCGGATATTACAAGAAACCACACAGCGGCTCACCTTCTTCAGTCGGCTCTCCGTGAGGTTCTCGGCAACCATGTTCAGCAGGCAGGTCAGCTTGTTTCAGACGATTACTTCCGTTTTGACTTTACTCACTTTGAGGCTCTCACGGCAAAGGAACTTATTGAGGTTCAGAATCTTGTGAATAAAAAGATTCTTGAGGCAATCCCCGTTACGACACGGGAAATGCCTATTGAAGAGGCTAAAAAGCTCGGCGCAATGGCACTCTTCGGTGAAAAGTACGGCGATGTTGTTCGTGTTGTAAGCGCAGGCGACTTCTCTGTTGAATTCTGTGGCGGTACACATGTAAAGAATACTGCAAACCTCGGTCTTTTCAGAATCAGACAGGAGGGTTCGGTTGCCGCAGGTGTAAGAAGAATTGAGGCTCTCACAGGTATGGGCGTTCTCAAGTACATCAACGGTATGAGCGCTGTTATTATGGATGTTTGCTCATTACTCAAAATTGCAAATCCAAAGGCAGTTGTTGAGGGTGTTCAGAAGGCTGAACAGCTTATCAAGGAACAGCAGAGAGAAATCAACGAGCTTAATTCAAAGCTTGCCGTTGCTCAGATCGGTCAGCTTTTTGCAGGCACAACGGAGGAAAACGGTGTAAGAGTGGTAACAGGCAGAATTGACAAGGCTAATGCCGACATTCTTCGCACAATGTGCGAAAAGGCAAGAGATTTTGCCCCGAAGTGCGTATGCGTTCTTGCAACTGAAAATGACGGCAAGGTGACATTTGCCGCAGCCTGCGGTAAAGAGGCTCTTGCTCTCGGTGCGAATGCAGGCAAAATCATAAAGGCTGTTGCTCAGAAGGCCGGAGGCAACGGAGGCGGAAAGCCCGATATGGCTATGGCAGGTGCTAAACAGCCTGAGAAGATTTCAGAGGCTCTTGACAGCGTAAAAGAAACTGTTTATGCAATGTTAAAATAATCGTTTAATGTGTATTTATGGCTTGCTTGCCGGTTGAATTGTGGAAAATAGCCAAACGGTTACATAAAATCTTGTGCAATTAACAAAAACGGTTTTAAATCAAAACTATTGCAGTTTTGTTATTTTTATAGTATAATAAGCAATACTAAGATATGAAAATCTATCTTGGATATTTATGAACAATTTTAGGAGGAGATTAAAAATGTTCAAGAAAATTGCAGGTCTTTTTCTTGCAGCAGCAGTAATGTGCAGTTCAGCTGCCATCACAGCTAGCGCTGCAGAAGCAGAGGATGACGCTGCTGTTGCTGCAGCAGATCAGTCAGGCGAGGTTTCAGCCGACGGTTCATCAGAGGTTTCAGCTGACGCTTCTTCAGAAGTTGAAGCAGGCAATGTTGTTAAGTTTGATGTTAAGAAGTCAGGCTGGAATAATGTTAAGTCAGTATTCTGTCATATTTGGAAAGCTGACGGTTCAGGCGATTGGCCGGCTTGGCAGTCAAAGAAAGAAAAATGTAAGTACGATTCTTCAACAGGTATCGCTACATATGATCTTTCAAAGACAGGTAACACAATCTCTAAGTCAGACGGAAGAGTTTACTGTGTAATCTTTAGTGCTAACACAGGTATGCAGTCATACAACGCTATCATGAGCGGCAAGTGCATCGGTGACACACTTTATTGCACAGGTAATCAGCTTGAAAACCCTGAGGATTCAGAAAAGAAGGCAAACGAAGCTAAATGGGAAAACAATTCAGACTGCGGTCCTGAAAAGAAGATTACATCAACAGGTAACGTCATCGGTTCTGCTTTCCCTGAGGGCGAATCAGATGTAACATTGCTGGCTACATACCTCGTCGCTTACTACAATGATGACGCTAAGACAAGTCTTACACAGAAACTTCTTGACGAACTCAAGGTTAGCCCTGTAGATGTTATGGGTGCTGTAACAGATAGGCTCAATGCTACAAACAACGAGGATAAGAATAAGATTGCTCCTGCAGTTGAGAAGATTCTCTCAGGTTGCACAGATCCTACAACAGGTAAGAAGGCAGATACAGCTAAGCTTGACAGCGCTAAGAAGACAGGTGCTAAGGCAGCAGCCGGCAGCTCAAGCAACGGTTCAAGTTCTTCTTCAAGCAACGGTGGCTCAAGCTCATCAGGTTCAGGTTCTTCAAGCACAGGTGCAGTTAAGTCAGGTGTTGAAACAACTATCGTTTTCGTAATGGCAGGTCTTATGGTTTCAGCAGCGGGCGTTATGTTCCTTGCAAGAAAGAAGAAAGAAGACTGATTTTAACGAATTAATCTTTGATTAAGCATTTTTCGGACACTGTCAATCGGCAGTGTCCGTTTTGCTTTTTTAACTCATGGTGCAAAAATATTCAAAAAGTTTTTAAAACATCTTGACAACGCTCGCTGTGTTTGTTAAAATATTAATGTTGCAACGGGATGTAGCGCAGTTTGGTAGCGCACACGTCTGGGGGGCGTGGAGTCGCAAGTTCAAGTCTTGTCATCCCGACCAACTAAAGCCTTTTTGTCTTTTGACAGAAAGGCTTTTTTCTTTACGATAAACTGCTTACTGCAAATAAATTAACGCAAAAGGAGAAAATATGCTTAATATCGGCTCTCATCTTTCAATATCAAAAGGTTTTTACGCAATCGGCAGAGATGCACTTTCAATCGGAGCAAACACATTTCAATTTTTTACACGCAA
>ENA-OPVH01000046-OPVH01000046.1-human-gut-metagenome-genome-assembly--contig:-NODE-46-length-94786-cov-3.741869_pt1 | contig 94786 bp, 112 predicted proteins | sample MGYA00241494_ERZ501980 | MGnify/ENA primary metagenome ERZ501980 (study PRJEB25962, sample SAMEA1964914) | human gut metagenome | biome: human gut; feature: human-associated habitat; material: faeces... | reverse complement strand
GTTTCCACTTTTCATAATTTCTTTCTAGGTGTGGAATTTACTTTTTCACTTCACGCTTATTTTTTCTTTTTCTTTAATTTTGTCCCCTTAAGGATCAACATTTTCTTCTTACATACATAATAAGATACATAAGTTATACATAGCACGACTAGAGATACCATTGACATGGTATTGACTGTAGACTGGGCAAGATTATATAAAACGATCCCGGCACTGATTCCGATAACAACTCCCATAGCTCCACCAACACGAGAAAAACTCTCTAAAGAATCATACGTATATTTTTTCTCATTCATCCAAATAGGTCTTCCGGTTATCATCATGACTAAAGAAATCAACACTACTATACCTGCTCCTACCCAAACTAAAACACTGTAAAAATTCATTTTTTTCTCCTATCCTGAGATATTATACTGACAATTTATTTGAAAATAAATAATGAATCTTTTCCTTAACTGCTGAAGTTTTTTTCTTCTAAGAAAATATGATACTATATACCCATGAAAACAGTAGGAATTATTACAGAATACAATCCTTTTCATCAAGGACATATTTATCATATACAAAAAGCCAAACAATACGGTGATGTTTTGGTAGCAATCTGTTCTGGCTTCTATTCTCAAAGAGGTCTTCCCAGCCTTATTTCCAGACAAGATAAAACAAAATTAGCCTTACAGAATGGTGTCGATCTCGTTTTAGAATTACCTGCCTGTTATGCTTCACAGAGTGCCGATTACTTTGCAAAATATGCCATACAATCGCTCTCTTGTTTAAATGTTGATACGATCTGTTTTGGATCTGAGACAAATGATATCGAGTATTTAAAAAAATACACAAACGAATTAAGTTCAATTACGATCGACCCTACACTCTCTCAAAGTCTAAATACTTCAAGAGCATTAGATAGTCTAGGATCCAATGATATTTTGGGCATTCAATATATTCGCTTTTGTCAGGATCATGATATTGAACCTGTCTGTATACAAAGAAACAATGACTTTATCAGTGCTACAAAAACACGTGCCGATTATTTTGCCGGTAAAAAGCAGTTCAATGACCAGTACTTTTTAAAAGAGCAAAACTGGCAGTCATATTATCCGTATCTTAAAACCTTTCTTTTAATGACACCGGCTTCTTATTTATCCTCCTTATTTATGGTAAATGAGGGCATAGAATTCCGATTAAAAGAAAATGCACGAAAATATGATGATTGGCAAACTTTTTTAAATGCATCTGTTTCCAAAACATATACCCGTGCCAGAATCCAGCGCACTTGTCTATTCATACTATTACAGATATCAAAAGAAGAGATGCAAACAAATGCCAGCTTTTATGGTGTAAAAGTTTTAGGTTTTAACGAAAAAGGGCAACAGCTCTTAAAACAAAATAAAGACCAGCCAATTTACACTCGATTTGGTGATCTTCCAGACTTTTTAAAAGAAATCGAAATCAAATCTAAAGCGCTGTATAATTCCGTATTAACGACTCCATTAAAAGAAAGTGAGATCATTCGTTATGCTGGTTAGTCTTTTTTTGGTCATACTCATTTGCATCTTGATTGGCATTTACTATTATTTCCTGCCTCCTATTCCATCTTTAAAAAAGCAAAAATATCCCTATGCACTTTTATTAGGCTGTCCTAGTCATGATGATGGAAGTATGGCTACAAGTCAGATCAAACGATGCGAACTTGCAATAGAAGCCTATCAAAAAAATCTATTTGATACTTTGGTCATTTCTGGAGGAGCTGTTAAGAACCAATATACAGAATCCAAAGAAATGGCAAAGTTCATCCAACAAAAAAGCTCTATGCCAATCATCTGTGAAACACAGGCTAGAAACACATATGAAAATTTTAAAAATTCGTCTAGAATTACTCAAGACGTCCCTATCTTGATTCTAACAGGCTCATTACATGCCAAAAGATCCTGTGCCATAGCTAAAGAGTTCTATTCAAATTACTCTGCATATACTTATCCCGATCACAAACTCCGACATATTATTCGAGAAATCGCCTCTCGATATATCTACATCAAGATTGAATTATTAAAAAAGGCAGGAAAATATTAGTTTCCTGTCTTCTTTATTGTATTGTTCTAATAACTTCATTAACGCTTCTAACCTTTTTTAGATTAGCCATAATTACTTGAAGATGATCAGCATCTTTGACAGTGATCGTAAGTTTTGTTGTTGCGGTAATCCCATTATCATCCGCTGAAGAATCAACATGTTTCAAATGAGCATTCGATTGCTGCAAAGTCGTAACAATATCACTTAACAAATAGTTTCGATCATCACTATAGATAACAAGCTGTACATCATATTGCTTTTCCTCTAGATTTTCATCCCATATAACCGGAATCAAACGTTTCTTTTCATTTATAATATTTGGGCAGTCTGCACGATGTACCTTAACTCCCTGTCCTTTAGTTATATATCCTAGAATTGGATCGCCAGGGATTGGATTACAACAGTTAGCTAAAGATACCTGAATCGTATCAATACCTGGAACAATGACACCACAACCCGTTTTTTTAGATGGATGAGCATTGGCATGAGAATTATATATCTTCATGATTTCTTCATCATCAATAGTTGTTTGACGATTTTTGGCAAGACGATCAACAACTGCCTGCAAAGATACACGTTTATTGGCAATACCAATATAGAAATCATCTAAATTCTTAAAGGACAGCGTTGGCAAAATTGCTTCAACACGTTTTGGCTGTAATAAATTCTCATCCAGTTTCAAACGTTTAAATTCATCCTGCAACATTTGTTCACCCTTTTTGATATACTCTTTAGAATTTGCCGTTTCCTGTTTTTGTAAAAAAGCACGAATCTTATTGCGGGCATGACCACTTTTAACGATCTTGATCCAGTCTTTACTAGGTCCAGGAGAATTATTGTTCGTTAAAATATCCACAACATCTCCTGTCTTTAATGGTGTATTTAACGGCACGATAGCTCCGTTGACCGTAGCTCCCACCGTCTTATGTCCTACTTCTGTATGGATCCTATAGGCGAAATCAATTGGAGTCGATCCACTTGGCAAGGCTATTACCTTGCCTCGAGGAGTCAAGCAATAGACATTGGCTTCAAAGATATCCTTTTGTAATACATTCATGTATTCTAGCGGATCTTCGCTTTCTTCATCAGTCATCATTGAGAAATCTCTAAACCAGGACAATTTGTCTTCGATTTCTTTTTGTTCAATTTCTGGTACAGAATTTGGCTTTTCTTTATACTTCCAATGAGCTGCAACACCTCGTTCGGCGATTGCATCCATATCTTCTGTACGAATTTGGATTTCAAAAATATGACCTGATTCTGGTTCTACTATCGTCGTATGCAATGATTGATACATATTCGCTTTTGGCATCGCAATATAATCTTTAAAACGTCCAGGTATTGGACGATATGTCGCGTGGATATAACCTAGTATTTCATAACAATGAACAACAGAATCTGTAACAATGCGAATCGCCAGCAAATCAAGGATCTCTTCAAACCGCTTATGCTTTGTCACCATTTTTTTATAAATCGAATAGAAATGTTTGGATCGGCCAAAAATACGGTATGGGATATTGAAATTATCCAGGATGATCTTAATATCGTTGATCATCATATTGACCTGCTCAATTCGATCACTTTCTCTTTGTTTAACAAGATTTTTAATCTCTTCATATTTTTTAGGCTCTATATATTTAAATGATAGATCTTCTAATTCATTTTTGATTTCACTGATACCTAAACGATGCGCAATTGGCGCATATACAGATAGTGTTTCTTTGGCAATTTTCTTTTGCTTTTCCTCCCGCATATACTGCAGAGTACGCATATTATGAAGACGATCGGCTAATTTGATCAAGATAACACGAATGTCTTTTGCCATCGCAATAAAAAGTTTACGATGGTTGCTGGCAAGATATTCTTTTTCATCCTTAAACTGAATATTCCCAATCTTTGTCACCGCATCGACCAGAGTACAAATCTCTTCTCCAAATTCCTGAGTAATGACTTCATCGGTCACGCCTTCACAATCTTCCACTGTGTCATGCAGCAAGCCTGCCGCAATAGTTTTTGGTCCACAATGTAATAACGCCAATGTATTGGCAACCTGGATAACATGGACAACATATGGTTCTCCACTTTTACGAAACTGCCCCTCATGATGTTTATAGGCAAAATCATAGGCACGCTGAATCAGTTCTATATTTTCAGGACGTTTGATATACGTCTGAATATTTTGCATACATTCTTCAAATGTTACTTGTTTCTTTTGACTCATTCCACGCACCCCTTTCTTTTACGATTTTATTCTCCTTCAAAATGTGTTAATACACAAACAGGAATACCGCCAAATTTATCGACCCCTTTTAAATCATCCAACTCAATGATAAAGCCTAAACCAACCACTTCACCACCAAGTTTTTTAACCATTCGAACGATTGCTTCAGCTGTACCACCTGTTGCTAAAAGATCATCGATGATCACAACTTTTTGACCTGGCTTTATAACATCCGCATGAATACACAATTTATCAGTTCCATATTCCAGTTCATATGTTTCTTCTACCGTTTCTCGTGGTAGTTTTCCGGGTTTACGAACCGGAGCAAATGGTAAATTAGCTTCTAAGGCAACTGGCACCCCAAACAAGAAACCACGAGCCTCTGGTCCTAAGATCAAATCCGCTCCAGTTTGCTTGGCAAACTCTGTAAATGCATCTACTACATAATGCATCGCCTCTGGAGTTTCCAGGATTGGTGTTACATCGCGAAAGATGATTCCTTCTTTAGGAAAGCCAGGAATACTGGCAATATATTTTTTCAAATCCATGTGTTATACCTCTTCATTGTTTTCATTCTACACTAACTCCATCAATCAAACAATCGTATTTTACTTATATTTGATCTTCTCAATAATAAATGTTGCTTGTTTTTTTCCTCTATATTGATTTATTTGCACATTTCCAATGAATCCCGCAATTGAAATCACACTTTTATCACGATCCAAGTCACTTTGATTAAAATTCATGCACTGTAACCCACTTTGAAGGGTAAATTTACGATGTTTTCCATTTTGAATATCGAATACCGATTTGATCTGTACATCATTCAATTCAAATAACGGGCATACAAAACCTGGTCCAAAAGGACGCATGACATCTAAGCTTTCGATTGATGCAATACTGATATCTTCCTCATTGACTAACAGCGTATCAAGAGGTTTAGCCTGCCAAGAATATACTTGGATCTTTTGACGAATATATTTCACAAATTCATCCAGATCTTGTAAATCAATTGAGAACCCGGCTGCCTGTTTATGGCCTCCAATCTCTTGAAAACCACTAAAATCTTTTAAGAATTCCATACAGTCAAATCCATCAGGTGCCCGCATACTAGCTTTGAATCCTTGTTCGTTATTGGTCATGACAATCACAGGTTTTTGATATGATGAAGATAAAGAACCGGCAACTAAACCGATGATCCCTTCATGAAAACTGGCATCATTGACAAAAAGGATTGGTTGCGATGTATGACATTTTTTTAAAGCATCCTTACACATCTGTTCACTCATCTTTTTTCTTAGATCATTGATATGATTGATCTGTGCCTGCATGGAAGTTATTTCCTTGAGATCCTCACTTAAAAAATAACGAACGACATTATTTACATTGCCTAAATTGCTTAATCTTCCTACCGCGTTTAACTTAGGAACAATTTGAAAACCAACGCTGGTTTCATTTAAGATTCGATCACTGGCAAAGGCAAAAAGATGATTTTCCTTTTCTCTATTTAATACCTTTAATCCATTTTGGATAATGGCCCTTGTTTGATTGGTTACCTGCATTACATCTCCTATGGAGGCAACACAAGCTAATTCCAGCTCATATTCTGTATCGGTTCTTAAAGCTCGTATGCATTCATAGGCAACCCCCGCACCACAAAGTGTATGAAACTGCTCTTCCATCACAGTTGGATGCACTAGAAGTTCACAATTCACATCTTCTTCAATCGTATGATGATCTGTGACAATGACTTTCATACCTAATTCTTTGGCCAAAGATAAAGCTTTTGATGCTTTTACACCATTATCAACGGTCACAATAATCTTATAACCTCTTTGATGAGCTAATCTTACTGTATCAACGTTTAATCCATATCCTTCGCGAATTCGATTCGGAATATAGAAACCACATTCGATGCCAAATTTTCTTAGACCTCTAACCATGATCGTTGTTGCCATGATTCCATCACAATCATAGTCTCCGGCAACGATGACCTTATCCTGATCTTTTTTTGCCTGCTTAATAATATCAACGAATCCTTTCACGGCATCACTTTCACTGACTGGATATAAGTCTTTTAATTGCGTCCATTCTGCCCATTTTGTTTGATCTTTCTCTAACATAGAAAGCACTTTTTGTGCTAACATTGATAAATTTTCCATGCGTAAATTATAAATCAAATAAAAAGGATTTGTCCACTCATCCAAAAAGAAGAGCTCTTTGACATGATCACAAAAAAAAGAACGATATACGTTCCTTTCTAACAATAAGCGGGAAAACCGCGATTTTGTTCATGCATATGGCTTTTAGCCTCTTCTTCAGTTAAAAATACCGAAATCCCTATTTGTGATTCATCAATAGTATATTGCCCTTCACAACCACCATATGAATCTAAACGGAATATATACCCATATGGTTTCTTTTCTAAATCAATTACATGTCCACTTTCAACAAAACCACCAATCAAATAATAGACTTTTTGTCCTTCTTTTAATTTCACTTCTATCACTCTTTTCTCTAAGTTCATCATAAAAGAAATCATAGTATGAATCAAACAATATGACCAATAAAAAAGAATGAACGTAGAGTCATTCTCTTTTTCCTGTTTAAAATAAATCCGGTTGATATTCAATTTTTAGATGTTCATACGCCTTAGGAGTAACAACTCGACCACGAGGCGTTCGATTAATAAAACCAATCTGTAATAAATAAGGCTCATAAACATCTTCCAACGTCATAGGTTCTTCACCAATGCTGGAAGCAATTGCTTCTAGTCCCACTGGACCACCTTTAAAACGTTCGATGATACCGCGCAAATATTTATGATCAACATTATCCAATCCCAAATGATCCACTTTTAGCTTATCCAATGCATCCTGAGCAATTTCCAATGAAATAATGCCATTATTGTAGACCTGGGCAAAATCCCGTACACGCCTAAATAATCGATTGGCAATACGAGGAGTCCCGCGTGAACGAAGAGCAATTTCCTTGATTGCCCTTTCTTCGATCTTTGTATTCATGACACGACTCGTTCGTGCCACAATTTGTGACAATTCATCCAGATCGTAGTATTCCAATTGATTCACGATTCCAAAACGATCGCGTAATGGCGCACTCAAATCTCCTGCCCTTGTTGTGGCTCCTACAAGCGTAAAAGGTGGCAGGCTCAAGCGAATATTATGTGTGGTTGCACTGTCTTTTCCAACAATGATATCAAGACAATAATCTTCCATGGCTGGATACAATACTTCTTCAACTTGTTTAGCTAAACGATGGATCTCATCAATAAACAAGACATCTCCTGGTTCCAGTGTAGAAAGGATGGCTGCAAGATCGCCGCTTTTTTCTATCGAAGGACCACTGGTCGTTTTTAAATTTCCATGCATCTCATTGGCAAGGATATAAGCCAAGGTTGTTTTCCCTAAACCTGGAGGACCATATAATAAAACATGATCCAAAGCTTCGTTTCTTTGTTTGGCTGCATTAATAAATACCTTAAGGTTTTCCTTAAGATCCTTTTGTCCAATATATTCATCCAAAGAAGCTGGTCTTAATGTAGTTTCGATACTGTCATTTTCCTGCAAGTGTGCATCTACTGTACGATTCTCCAAGTTTATACCCCATTTCTTTTAGCCAGGATTGCCAAGGCCATTCTCAACATTTCATTTACATTTAAATCTGTTTTATTTGCGAGTTCTTTTCTAACACCAGTTAATTGATTCACCTTATATCCAAGGGCAACTAAAGCTTCCTGCGTTTCTTTCCATACTGGATTCGAAATCGTTTCTTCCTTAGTCTCAACACTGACAAACTTCCCTTTTAGATCCAACACGATCTGAGAAGCCGTTTTCGCTCCAATTCCCGGTAAAGACTTTAATAATTTTACGTCATCTTCTTCAATTGCCTGTATCATCTTAGAACCAGGACACACAGCCAACATAGTCTGTGCAGTTTTTGGTCCAATTCCTTTTACATTGATCAAGCGCATAAAAACTTCATAATCTTCTTGTTTGATAAAGCCATATAGGAGCATGGCATCTTCACGAACATGTTGATATGTATATAAAAATAATTCGTCACCGATTTTTTGTGTTAAGGCATTGCTGATAAAAACCTCATAACCAACGCCATGGACATCCAATACAACTGAATCCGTTCGAATCAAGCGAACGATTCCTGATACAAAAGCTATCATAAACTCTCCTTTTTAACTTCGAACATTATACCATAAAATGCTCTTTTTTAGGATGTTAGTCATGCAGACCTTTGATTCAACACACCTTCTATATTCTATTACACCTGATCTTTGAAAAGTGACAATTTATAATCGCATCAATATCATAATCTTTATCGATCAAAACGATCTTTTGTCCATAACGAGAACACATACGTTTATTATATTCATTCTCTTTGATCAAATTATCATACGTACAATAAGAATCATCCAATCTTTTTTCAATCACATTGGCATAGATTTTAATGTCATTAAAATGATCTTGGATATATCCTTTGGTCATGACAAGACAAACATAATCAATTTCTTTTTTGTATTCTTCACTAAAACTTTCTTCAAAATCAAAAGGTATATAGGCCCCTTCAACAATTAAATTCTGATGATTTTCAATAGCTGTTTTAATTATTTCTTTAAGAATTGGCCATAGATAGAGTGTTATCTTTTCATCTCCATCGACTGAAACATTGATCAATCCAGAGCGAATCAAGCCCATCTTTAAATGATCGATCGATAAATAGGGAAACTGATATTTTTCTAGAAGTTTTTGTGCCAGATTTGTCTTTCCTGTATGGCTGGCTCCACCTATTAAAATGATCATATTCTTATCTTTCTTTAATTGGATGTCGAATCACGGTCTTTAACTTGGACGGATCACATTTTCTAGGATCGCTGATATAAATCTCATGATGATATCGCATATCGTTTATATCCAGAAAATATCCCTGTTCTTGCATATACTGATGCATCTTAGCTGTTGTTTTTGGCTCGTCATCATAGGGTCCTATATGAAGACATTGTACACAAAGTCCTTCATCATAGGTAAAAAACTCAACTTGCGAATAATCTTTCTTTTTCTTTTGTCTTGCCTGCTCTTTTGCCCACTCGACATCTTCTTTGGTAATAAAATCGGGTAATCGAATCAAAGAAATAAAACTTAACTTATCTTTTTTAGTGTAGTCCATACCTTTGATTCCATCCTGCCACCAAAACCCTTCTAAAGGCGGCACGACATATTCAAAAAAGCCATCGATCTTATGATTCGTTTTATAGCTCATACGCAATGTATACGCTATTCCATATAAGAGTTCTATGCTTTTATGATAATCTCCATCCGGTTCATTTGGATTTCCATTGCCACAAACAGAAAGGTAATTCATTTTAGGAACACGAATAATGCTTGGTTTTTTCTTAGGAAGATATAGATCTTTATATTCTTTTTTAAAATCAAAAGCCATGATATCACCTCAATTTATTCCATCTTTTCATGACTATACCATTTATAAGAGATTGAAAAAAAGACGGAAACTTATTAGTTTCCATCTAGATCACTGATCATCAATTTAATGATTTCCTCATTGGTTTCCTTCATACCATCTTTGGCAATATGTCCAACACCACGAATTGTCTCATCTGTATTCTTGGCAACGATTCCTTCTCCTCGATAAAATTGAGAACCATTTTCCTTATACATCATGCATCCCATGATTCCAGCATCCACGCTTGCTGCAATCTTAGCTGCGCAGCTTGGTTTAGCTCCATCACAAAGTAAACCAGAAGTAATTGCCAAAGCATTTACGATCGTATGACAAATCGTATCTAAACTTTGATCCAGTAAATAAGCAATTCCCGCTCCAGCTGCAGCACCGGCACTTACAGCCCCACAAAAAGCAGAAAGTCTGCCAATATACTTCTTCTGATATAGAGCTACCAGATTTGAAATCAATAAGGCCCTGTACAAAAGATCCTTTGACTTCTTAAGTTCTCTAGCATAAATAACAACCGGTAATGAAACCGTCATACCTTGATTTCCACTTCCACTGTTAATGATGACAGGAAGTTCACAACCACTCATTCTTGCATCTGAACCCGCAGCTGCATAAGCCTTAGCCATATTGGATATAGAGTCAGGATTCTGTGATAAAAGAATAGATCCTATATTCGCTCCATAGCTATGATTCAAACCTTCTGTAGCAATCTTCAGGTTATATTCGATCTGTCGATCTAAGCATGGCTTAACTTTCTCTAAATCAACGGTGTTCGCAAAATCAAAGATATCCTGCATCGAAAACTCAATTTGATCTAATAGATCTTTATTATCAGCACTTGTGCTTTTATCAAACACGACCTGCTCGTCTTTTTCTACATACACAATATTATCATGTTCATCTTGGATACGAAGCACACAATTATGTTCTTTTGATGCAAGTTTTACAACGATATCCAAAGTACAGTGAGTCTTTAAATGATGCACCTTGATAGGAACTTGTTCCATAAATTCATTCATGATCTTGATTTGTTCCTTATCAACTTTGGATAAGACCTCTAAACTTAGATCTGGATTACCGGCAACGATACCAATCGCAGCCGCACTTTGAATACCTTTTTTTCCTTCAGTATTAGGCACAGTGACACTTTTAACATTCTTTATAATACTTCCACTGGCAAAAATATCTACCTGTACCACTTCATCATTTAAAATTTCTTTAGCCTTTGCACACGCAAAAGCTATCGCAATAGGTTCAGTACATCCCATAGCAGGAACCAGTTCTTTTTCCAGTAAATCAATATACATTTGCTCATTCATACAATCACCACAAACAGTATATCATAATAAAAATTAATTCGTTATAAAATATTTTTGTGCTTATTTTATGTACATTTGATTATATATTATGAACATTTTTCTTGAATTCTCGTAAAACAAGAGTATAATCATGTGTATTATCAGAAAGGATAAGGTGGCTGAAGCAAGCAACCACCAGGTAACAAGATGAGTAGAGTTTATAACTTTAGCGCAGGCCCTGCCTGCCTACCTGAATGGGTATTAAAAAAAGCAAGTGAAGAAATGCTGGATGCCCACGGAAGTGGCATGAGTGTTATGGAAATGTCCCATCGCTCCAAAGCATTTGAAGATATATTACATACATGTAAAGACCGTTTAAGAAGACTGATGAACATCCCTGAAGATTATGAAATCCTCTTTATTCAAGGTGGAGGTTCTATGCAGTTTATCATGACGGCTATCAACCTTTTAAAACATAGTGCAGATATCATCAATACTGGGCAATGGACAAAGAAAGCTATTGCTCAACAAAAGAAACTTGGCAAAGTAAATGTCATTGCCTCTAGCCAGGATGATAACTTCACCTATATTCCTAGGATCACAAAAGAAGATCTAACCCCAGATTCAGATTACTTATATATCTGCGAAAACAACACGATTTATGGAACTAAATATAAAGAACTGCCAGTTCATGATGGAAAATTATTAGTTGCGGATTTATCAAGTTGTATCTTAAGTGAACCAACCGATGTATCAAAATATGATTTGATCTTTGCGGGGGCTCAAAAGAATATGGGACCTGCCGGTGTTACTGTTGTCATCATCAAGAAAGCTTTGTTGCAGGAAAATGATCAAATTCCAGATATGTTAAACTACAAAACATATGCGGATAACGATTCAATGTATAACACGCCTCCAACATATACCATCTATATCGTTGGATTGGTCTTAGAATGGATCGAAGAACAAATTGGTGGTCTAGAAGAGATGGAAAAGATCACACATAAACGTGCCAAGATGTTATATGACTATATCGATAGTTCTAAACTATATTCTAATCCAGTCAACAAAGAGGATCGTTCTTATACAAATATCCCATTTGTAACTGGAGATCCAGAACTTGACAAAAAATTTGTCAAAGAAGCCACAGAAGCTGGTTTGGTCAATCTAAAAGGACATAGAAGTGTTGGTGGTATGCGTGCCAGCCTTTATAACGCAATGCCTATCGAAGGTGTTGAAGCATTGATCAAATTCATGAGAAAATTTGAAGAAGAAAATATAGGAGAGAATTAATATGTATAAGATCAAACTCTATAACAATATCGCACCCATAGGAATCAATGCATTCGATGAACGATATGATGTAAGCGAAGACATGGAAAATGAAGATGCGATCCTAGTAAGAAGTGCAAACCTATTTGATATCGATTATAACCCTAATTTAAAATCAATTGCCCGTGCCGGTGCTGGTGTCAATAATATTGATATCGACACATGCACGAAAAAAGGAATCGTTGTTTTTAACACACCAGGAGCAAATTCAAACGCAGTCAAGGAACTTGTTTTCGCAGGTATGTTGATGGCCAGCCGCGACATCTATCATGGTATTGAATGGGCCAAAAGCCAAACCAACAATGAAAACTTGGCCAAAGACATGGAAAAACAAAAGAAACAATATGCCGGCAATGAACTAGCCAAAAAATCACTTGGCGTAATTGGTTGTGGAGCCATTGGTATTCAAGTAGCCAATTTAGCTTTGCGTTTTGATATGGATGTACACGGATATGATCCGTATATGTCTGTTGATGCAGCCTGGAATTTATCACGTTATGTTAAACACGAAAAAGCCATAGAAGATATTTATAAAAAGTGTGATTTTATCACTTTGCATATTCCCCAAAATGATCAAACCAAAGGTATCATCAACAAAGAGGCTCTAGATATGATGAAAAACGGAGTCAAGATCTTAAACTTTGCTCGTGGTGGATTGATCAATGAAGACGATATGTTAGAAGCTTTGGATTCTGGTAAAGTTGCCTGCTACATCACTGACTTTCCTACACCAAAACTAGCTGGACATCCACATGTCATTCCTATCCCTCATTTAGGAGCTTCAACCAGTGAAAGTGAAGATAACTGTGCTGTGATGGCTGCCAAAGAAACAATCCATTTCTTACAATATGGAAATATCAAAAACTCTGTCAATATGCCAGAAGCAATTATGGATTTTAACCATAAATTTAGAATTTGCGTTATTCATAAAAACATTCCTAAGATGTTAACTAAGATCACCGATACGCTCTCTACAGAAAACGTCAATATCGAAAACTTATTAAACAAATCAAGAAAAGATATTGCCTATACAATGTTAGATTTAGACCATGAGGCCAGCGATGCCATCATCAATAAGATTCGACAGATCGATGGTGTCACACGAGTTACGACATATGCCGGAGAATAAACATTATATCGATGGCCATACCCATCTAGAAAATGGTGATCTATCTAAAGATACGGTTTATGCATTTATTCAAGCTGCGATAAATAAAGGTCTAAAACACATTCAGATTCTTGATCACACGCATCGTTTTTATGAATTCAAAGATATGTATGAAGAAATCTGTAAGATTGATGTGCAGCGAGAATGGTTTGAGAAAAAACAAAAAAATTCAATCAAAGAGTATCATGCCCTGATTGAAGAAATCAGACAAGAAGAATTTCCTATTCAGGTTAGCTTTGGTCTAGAAGTGTGTTACATGCCTGGTTATGAAGATTTTCTTAAACCTCTGCTTACATCGTATCCATACGATTTTCTTGTTGGCAGTGTACACTCCGTTGATGGATATCTATATGATATGGATGCCTTCAGCAGGCAATTGCTGTGGGACAAACATGATCCTAAAGAAATCTATCAGAAATATTATGAGAATTTAAAAGGAGCTATCCGTTCAAATCTTTTTACACAGATTGGACATCCTGATGTCATAAAAATGTATGACTATGATCCAGGTTATGATCTACATGATACTTATCAAGAACTTGCAGATCTTGCGATCAAGCATCACGTAAAGATGGAAGATAATACAGGTGCTCATTATCGCTATCATCATCCGGATATTGGTCTAAACGATGATTTTAGAAACATCCTAAAAGAAAAAAACGTCGAGATCATCAGTGCCAGCGATGCCCACTATCCTGAAGATGTCGCACGTTTCTTTGAATTATTGAAGTAAGACACAAAATCTTACTTCTTTTTATATGTGTTGATTTCGATAAGAGGCTAAGAATAAATCAAGCTTCCCCTTGATTTTAATCCACCCCATGTGATTTGGAACTAAGATTGTTTCGCCTTGACGAATATGCATATCATTGATCATGCCTTCTCCTTTTACACAAGTATAAAGGGCAAATCGTTCATGCAGAAATTTTCCCTCTGTATCCGTTTGAATTCGCATCAAAGTATATAAGCCCGGTTCATCGCAATATCTTGTTACCTTACAACCAAATTCATTCGCATAAGGATATTGTTGAAATGTAATCATTTTATCTGGAATATTTACATTTTCATATACTTCTTCTGGTTGAATTGGTCTTTTTTTGTGTGTGGATGGATCAATGCGATCATAATCGTATAAACGTAATGTAAGATCTGCATTTCTTGATATATTGTAGGTTAACACGCCTTTTCCAATCGCATGCAGTGTACCACTCGGAATATCAATAAAACCGTCAATCGGTGTTTTTAGATATCTTAAAAGCTTATCCCATTCTTTATTTTGCGTCATTGAGATAAACTCTTCCTTAGTTTTGGCATGGTGTCCAAATTCGATATAACCATCTTCCGGAGCATCTAAAATGACCCAGGCTTCCGGTTTTCCTCGACCTCCATTGTATGTTTTGGCAAAATCATCGTCTGGATGAATCTGAATCGATAAATCATACATTGGGTCAAGTATATTTACTCGAATAGGTAATTGCTCAGTTTCACATTCAAACCAATCTAGTTTTTCTTCATATAACCTTGATAAGGTCATATTCATATTAGGAACAAAACAATCCGCATGATTCGGTAAAGCTACAACATTGTAAACTTCTCCTAAAGGAGCTATGTCTGTTTGATAGTGAAACTCTTCAATCAAACGTTTACCTCCACCCCACATTCTAGGTTCATAATAAGGTTCTACTTTTACAATTTTCTTCATAATATCCACCTCTATACTCAAGATAAAATAAAAATCGCAAGTTATCAACTTACGATTCATAAAAACATATTACGAAGCATCCATAGTCAATGGATCTTTCTCTTTGGAAACAAAATAAATTCCAAAACTGATAAAGATCAATGCGAACACGATATTCATTGAGAATGCTTCTTCATGTAAGATCAAGCTGGATAATAATACACCGACAACAGGAATCAAACAATTAAAGATACCAATCTTGCTGACAGGATGATACGACAATAAGATTCCCCATAATGTATAAGCACAAGCCGAGACAAAAGCCAAATAAATCAATACCATCATTCCAGAAATATTTGTCAACAAAAGGCTTCCTCCCATAAGGATTCCAATCAATGTCAACAAGATGCCACCCACAAAGAATTGATATCCACTCAACATGACCGCATTAAAAGACTGCGTATATTTTTTGATAAAAGAAGCTGAAAATGAGCTACATAGCTGACTGCATAAGACTAAACCATCTCCTAAAAAAGAAACTTTTAGACTGGCAAAATCATCCATATTCATCAATACGATTCCCATAAAACCCAACATGCATCCTGTCACTTTATTTAAATCCATTTTCTCATATTTAAATACCAGCGCAGCCACCAATAAAGAAATAAAGGCCCCTGTTCCAGTAATGATAGCTCCATTGACACCACTAGTGTGTGCTAAGCCAACATAATAAAAGAAATATTGTCCCATGGTCTGAAAGATCGATAAGACAAAGATGGCTTTTATGCTTTTTTTAACTGGTAATAAGATCTTATTTTGAATCTTTGAACCGGCAACAATCACAAGAACACCAGCCAAGGTAAAACGAAGACCCGCAAAAACAAGAATCGAAGCTGTATCATTTGAGGCAATGTCAAATAATGCATAACCTGTTTTAATGAATGGAGCCGCACTTCCCCACAATGCTGTACAAAAGATTGCAATCAAAACTACATTCAATGGCTTTTTAAAGAATTTCTGTTTCATCCTAAGATAAACCCTCCTGTTTTTCTTCCAATTCCATCCAACGCATCGTGAGTATTTCCAACTCTTCTTCTATTTGATCACGCTTATCTGTTGCTTCTTTTAGTTTTTCGTAATCACTTGCCACTTCGTTGATTACTTCATTTAAGCGAGCTATTTCATCTTCTAATAAAGGCATCTTAGCTGAAATTTCTTCATATTCCTTTTTTTCCATGTATGTAAGTTTATTTTGTTTTGGGCGTTTATATACCTTTTTTTCTTTGATGTGAACTTCTTTTTCTTCTTTTGACTTCAATACATAATCGCTATATCCACCTACATATGGTTTAAATGTAAGATCATCCTGGTGAACAAAAACCTTATCGCAGACACGATCTAAAAAATAACGATCATGACTTACGGTAATAATAGCTCCGGAAAAATCATCCAAGTAATCTTCCAAAATATCAAGGGTCGTGATATCTAAGTCATTTGTAGGCTCATCCAAGAAAAGAATATTTGGTGCCTGCATCAAGACACGGCATAAATACAATCTTCTCCTTTCGCCACCAGAAAGCCTGTCAATAGTCGTATAGTGCATATTACGATCAAACAAGAATCGCTCTAACATGCCAGCAGCTGTAATCATTTGTTTTTTATATTCAATAACTTGTGCCACTTCTTCGATATAATCAATAACCCGCATTGAGGTATCAACATTTTTATCGCCCTGGCGAAAATATCCTATACTGACAGTATCACCAAACTCAATAGACCCTAAAGTTGGTTTTAAATTTCCCGATAAGATTTCCAACAATGTAGATTTACCACATCCATTTGAGCCAATGATTCCAATACGATCAGTTCGCAATAAAGAATAGCTGAAATCTTTAAACAGAAGATTTTCATCATATCCAAAACCTAGTCCACTCCATTCAATTGTCTTCTTACCGAGTCTTTTTGTTAAAGAGACCAATTCAAATGATTTTTCCTGTTCTTTAAAGCGCATATTTCTTAATTCTTCAAAACGATCCAATCGTGCTTTTGATTTTGTCGAACGAGCCTGTACCCCTGCACGCACCCATGCCAATTCTTTATTATAGAGATTTTTATGTTTGGCAATTGCTTGATTCTCAAGTTCTATACGTGTTTCTTTATTCTTTAAATATACTTCATAATTCCCTTTATGAATATAAAGATCGCCCTGATCCAGCTCTATGATCTTATTACAGATCGAATCTAGAAAATAACGGTCATGTGTTACCATCAACAAAGCGGTGTTCATTTTGATCAGATAATTTTCTAACCATTCCACCATGGAATTATCTAAATGGTTTGTTGGTTCATCCAGCAATAATAAATCACATTTTGTCAACAAGGCACAAGCTAGAGCTAGTCGTTTCCTTTGCCCACCTGATAAAACATCTATTTGTTTATCAAAATCATTTAATCCTAATTTAGTAAGGATCGTCTTCATTTCATAGTCTTCAACTTTATGATTGTTCTTTTCATTGATGGAAACAATTTCTTCCCAGATCGTTTTACTGGTAAAACTTGGATTTTGATGTAAAAAATGAACTTTTAATCCATTCTTTTTAATGATCTTACCCTCTTCGTATGTTTCTATTCCTGCCAAGATCTTCATTAAAGTAGATTTACCCGTTCCATTTACACCAATCAAGGCAACTTTATCGTTTTCTTCAATCGTAAAAGATCCTTTTTTTACGATACATTTTTCATTGATATATTTCGTTAAGTTATCTACTGAAATTAACATATAACCCCTCTTTTAACACGACTATTTTATAGGAAAGGATAAAAAAAGTGAAGTAGTTTCCTACTTCACGAATTGAACGATTGCCATTGGTGCTGCATCTCCACGACGGATTCTTGTCTTGATCACGGTTGTGTATCCACCGTTTCTTTCAGCATATCTTGGCCCGATTTCATTGAACAATTTCTGCAATGCTGTTGTTCCTTCGTCATCCACTTCTACATTTCTTACATATGCTGCTGCCTGACGACGTGCATGTAGATCATTGCGCTTTGCCAATGTTACCAGTTTATCCATCACTGCACTTAATTCTTTTGCCTTCATCTCTGTTGTTTCGATCTGTTCGTTTTCAATCAAAGATGTTGCCATGTTTCTCAATAGTGCTTTTCTGTGATCAGCTGTTCTTCCTAATCTACGATTCCACATAGTTGCTCCTCCTGCTACTCATAAGATTTAAAGAACAAACCTAACTGGAACATTTTGTCCTTTACTTCTTTCAATGATTTCTTTCCTAGATTTTTAACATGCATCATTTCATCTTCAGTTTTTTGAGTTAATTCATCCACGGTCTGAATACCTGCACGTTTTAAGCAGTTATAAGAACGTACAGACAGATCTAAATCTTCGATCATCATTGTATTGACTTTCTTGGTATCTTCAACATGTGGCTGCTGTACCATAAAGCTTTCTTCCAGTTTTAGATTCGCTAATGGTACTAACACATCTAAATTCTTAACACAGAACGCTGCAGCACGACTAATAGCCTGTAAAGGTGTGATTGTTCCATTTGTCGTTACGGTAAAATGAACCTTGTCATATTTTGCATCCTGTCCTACACGTGCTGGTTCAGATAGATAGTCAGCACTTTTTACTGGTGTAAACATTGCATCTAGGAATACAACATCTTCACCTAAATCGTACTCTTCTTCATTTTCCAATGAGCTTTTATATCCTGTTCCAAGGCAAGCATATAAATCCATTTCAAGTGACGTTCCTTTTTCTAAAGTGCAGATCACTTGTTCAGAATCCACGATTTCAACCTCTTCAGGACAAATAATATCAGCTGCCTGAATAATTGCTGGTCCTTTTTTTGAAATATGAAGTGCTTTGATTCCTTCACTTTCACAAGAAATTTTTAAAGCCTTCAAATTTAAAGAAAGAGTATTTACATCTTCAAGGATTCCTTTGATCACAGTCTGATCTTTTGTGCATCCTTCAATTTTAAAACCAATAACAGCGCAACCAGGCAAGTTTGATAACATTGTATTTTTAATTGTGCTGCCTACTGTAGTTCCAAAGCCTCTTTCAAGAGGTTCAAAAACATAAGATCCAGTATTGTTTTCTTCATCTACAAACTCTTTGTGAAATGAAGCTCTTTCGAATTCCTGCATCTATTGCCTCCTTACTATCCACGAGGTCGTTTTGGTGGACGACATCCATTATGTGGAATTGGTGTTACATCATTGATCATTGTGATATCTAGTCCAGCTACCTGCAACGCTCTTACCGCTGCTTCTCGTCCTGGTCCAGGTCCTTTTACTTCTACGCTCACAGTCTTCATTCCATGATCCATTGCCGCTTTCCCGGCTGCTTCTCCTGCCAGCTGCGCTGCATATGGTGTGCTCTTTCTGCTTCCCTTGAATCCTAAGGCTCCTGCACTGCTCCATGCTACTGCATTTCCCGCCTCGTCTGTGATCGTTACGATCGTATTATTGAAAGTTGAGTGGATGTGTGCACATCCGCGTGCTATATTCTTCTTTACACGACGTTTTCTTGTCTTCTGTACCTTTGCCATATCCTTCTACTCCCCTTTCTTACTTCTTCTTGTTGGCTACTGTCTTAGCCTTCCCTTTTCTTGTTCTTGCGTTTGTCTTCGTTCTCTGTCCGCGAACTGGCAATCCTTTTCTGTGGCGGATCCCTCGGTAGCATCCGATTTCCATCAATCGCTTGATGTTCAGCTGTACTTCTCGTCTTAGATCCCCTTCGACCTTGATCGCATCGATCGCCTTACGGATCGCGTTCAACTGTTCTTCGCTTAGATCCTTTACTCGGATGTTTTCATCTACGTTTACTTCTTCCAATACTTTTTCTGCAGTTGGTCTTCCGATTCCATAGATATATGTCAATGAGACCACTACTCGCTTATCGTTTGGAATATCTACTCCTGCTATACGAGCCATGTTTTTCCTCCTACTTTTCTTAGTTTCCTTGTCTCTGTTTGTGTTTTGGGTTCTCACAGATTACCATGATGCGCCCCTTGCGTCGGATTACGCGACACTTGTCACAGATTGGTTTTACAGATGGTCTTACTTTCATTTCTCTGTCCTTTCCTATCACGTATTTAAAGTACCTTCTAAAATGCGTATATAAATATACGGATTTTAGCAGAAACGTGATATATAAAATAACGCAAGCAAATTGCGCCTATTTATTATAAGCGCAATCTACTTGTTTTTCAAGGTTTCTTTTAATTCAGGCCATATCGCATCGATAGCTTTTGAAGCATCAATACGAGAAACCATGCCTTTTTCTTCATAATATGCGATTACCGGTTCGGTATTTTTTGCATATTCATCTAAACGAACTTTCAAGCTTTCTTCATTATCATCTTTTCTTTGAGTCAATGTACTACCACATTCATCACAAACACCTTCTGTTTTTGGAGGTTTTGAATAAATGTTAAAGATAGCTCCACATTTTTTACAAAGACGACGACCTGTGATTCGGCGAGTCAGTTCATCAAATGGAACATCCATAACTACGATTTTTTCAACAGCTAAGTCTGTTCCTTTTGTCATTTCTTCAAATGCTTTTGCCTGATCTAAAGTTCTTGGATATCCATCCAACAAATATCCATTCTTTTTATCAGCTAAATGGCTCAAGTATTCTTTAACCATATTATTGGTAATCTCATCAGGTACAAGCAAACCTTTTTCAGTATACGATTTTGCCTGCAATCCAAGCTCAGTCTCGTTAGCAATATTTTCTCTGAATATATCACCGGTTGAGATGTGATTCAAATTAAATTCCTCTTTGATACGGCTTGAGAATGTTCCTTTTCCTGAACCAGGAGCCCCCATGATAAAGATATTCATACTTTTACTCCATAGACTACTTAGTCTTCAAAATATTTTTTATAAGATTTTTGTGTGATCAAACCTTGTACTTGTCGTACGGTCTCAATTGCAACACCGACAACAATGATCATTCCAGTTCCACCAAGAGCCATGCTAGTTGGCATATCAGTCCAGATAAGTGGCATGATATGAGGTAACACCGCAATCAAAGCCAAACAAATTGAACCCAGTACTGTAATTCTTGATAACACCTTATTTACGTAGTTCTTAGTTTCTGTTCCTGGTCTAACACTTGGAATGTAAGCACCAGATTTCCCAAGATTTTCACTAATTTTTTCAGGATTGATCTGCAACTTCGTATAGAAGAATGTAAAGAATAAAATTAACAACACATAGATTACTAATGAATACCATGTTTGTAATCCCAACCAATCCTGCATTGTACGAATGATGTCATTAGTCGGGAAAAAACTTGCAATTTGTAATGGTGCCATCATCAAAGATGAGGCGAAGATTACTGGAATAACACTTGCCGAGTTAACCTTTAGTGGAAGATAATTACTCTCACTACGTTTGCTTAACTGAATTGAACTTGAAGTATATTGAATTGGAATTCGGCGCTCTGCTGTATTGATCAATGTAACAAAAATAATGATCAATAGATAAACCAAAATATATCCTGCAAATAACCAAGCTCCATTTTCAATTGTACTTTCTGCACCAATAAGTGTTGTCCATGCATCTGCAAATTGTTGAGGCATACGACCTACGATACCAGCCATAATTACCATTGAAATACCATTACCAATTCCTTTTATAGAAATTTGGTCACCAATCCATACAAGGAACATACTTCCTGCAGTAAAGATCGTAGCAATGTACATGATCTTAGCCATGGTAACTCCACCTTCGATCAAAGTCGTATAGGTTTGAGAGAATCCATAAACTAAAGAGAATGATTGAACAAAAGCAAATACAACAGCTAAATAGCGAGTGTATTTATCCAATGTCTTTCTTCCCGTTGCCCCATTCTTTGCAAGCTCAGATAAATGAGGCACTACATCCATGCTTAATAACTGAATGATGATAGAAGCTGTAATATATGGTGTAACACCCAACGCAAATATTGAGAACTGCTCCAAGCCACCACCACCAAGCAGATTGATCATTGCGAATAACGAATTATCTTCGATACCCGCAACAAGATCTGCTGTATTTACATCTGGTACTGTAATAGCTGAACCTAATCGGTACACAAGAAAGGCAAATAATGTAAACAAGATACGATTACGAATATCTTTGTTTGTAAATATTGCCTTACCACGGAATGCCATTTTAGATCTCCTCGGCTGTTCCGCCTGCTTTTTCGATTGCTTCCTTTGCAGATTTAGAGAATTTAACAGCTTGAACTGTTAATTTTTTAGTTAATTCACCATTGCCTAAAACTTTTAATCCACAAAGTTCTTTCTTAACAATTTTTTCTTCAATTAGAAGAGCCATATTAACAGTTGTTCCATCTTCAAAACGGTTTAATGTTTCAACATTTACAACTGCATATTCTTTACGATTGAAGTTAGTGAATCCACGTTTTGGTAAACGTCTTGCTAATGGTGTCTGTCCACCTTCGAAACCAAGACGAACGCCTCCACCGCTTCTTGCTTTCTGACCTTTCTGTCCACGGCCAGATGTTTTACCATTTCCGCTTCCAGGTCCACGACCTACGCGGTTTCTACTCTTGCGAGCTTCGGTACTAGTCATTTCATGTAGTTTCATTAACTTTGTCCTCCTTACCCGCGAATTTCTTCTGGCTTCTTACCACGAAGCGCAGCAACTTCATCTAATGTTCTTAAGTTCTGCAATGCATCAACTGTAGCACGAACAACATTGATCTTAGTACGTGAACCTAAGCATTTAGTCAAGATATCATTGATACCTGCAAGTTCAAGAACTGCACGGGCAGCACCACCTGCGATAACACCAGTACCTTCTGTAGCTGGGCGCATGAATACGCTACCTGCTCCATAGTTACCTACGATATCATGAGGAATTGTTGTCCCCACAATAGGAACTGTAAATACATTTTTCTTAGCATCTTCGATTGCTTTTTTGATTGCATCAGGTACTTCATTTGCTTTACCAGTACCGATACCAACACGCCCTTTACGATCACCAACAACAACTAGAGCTGCAAAGCGGAAACGACGTCCACCTTTAACTACTTTAGTAACACGGTTGATCGCAACAACTTGTTCTTCAAATTCTTTTTGGTCTCTTCTAGGTTTTCTTTCCATTGCCATGATGTGACCTCCTAAAATTCTAAGCCAGCTTCGCGAGCTGCTTCTGCAAGTGCCTTAATACGACCTGTGTAGATATATCCACCACGATCAAATACGACCTTCTTGATATTCTTTTCGCTTGCACGTTTTGCAATTTCTGCACCAACTTTGCTAGCGGCTTCGATGTTTCCACCATTTTCCAATTTCATGTTTACACTAGAAGCACTGACCAATGTGTTTCCAGCAACATCATCAATGATTTGAACTTCGATGTTTGCGTTACTTCTGAATACGCATAGACGTGGGCATTCAGGAGTACCGCTAATTTTTCTACGAACGCGTTTATGACGACGAATACGTTGTTCATTACGTGATACTTTATTAATCATACTCTTACTCCTCTCCCACTACTATTTCTTACCAGCTGTCTTACCTTCCTTACGACGGATATGTTCACCTTTATAGCGAATACCTTTTCCTTTGTAAGGTTCTGGTTTACGTACAGCACGGATGTTTGCAGCAAATTCACCAACAAGTTGTTTATCAATACCTGCTACTGTAATTTCAGTAGCGCTTGGACATGTTACCTGAAGTCCATCAGCAATTGGCATTTCTACCTGATGAGAATAACCAACATTCATTGTCAATACATTCCCTTTAACTGCTGTACGGAATCCGATACCAACAAGTTCAAGACTCTTTGTAAATCCTTCAGAAACTCCAACTACCATGTTATGTAACAAAGCACGAGTTGTACCATGTAGCTGTTTTGTGTGTTTTTCGTCATTTGGACGTACTACAGTGACTTGATTTTCTTCAACTTTGATTTCCATCAAATCAGAAAATTTACGAGTTAAAGTTCCTTTAGGACCTTTAACAGTCACCTCATTCCCAGCTGCAACTTCAACAGTTACACCAGCAGGAATGGTAATCAGTTTATTCCCGATACGTGACATTACTTATTTTCCTCCTATATTACCAAACGTAAGCAATTACTTCGCCACCTAAGTGGTTTTTCTTTGCATCTCTGTCTGTCATCATACCATTACTTGTAGAGATAATGGCAATTCCAAGTCCGTTCAATACGCGTGGTAGATTATCTACTTTAGCGTAAACACGAAGTCCTGGTTTAGAAATACGACGAAGACCTGAAATTACTCGTTTGTTGTCTTCAGCATATTTCAAAGTGATCGTTAAAGTTTTCTTAACATCACCTTCAACACTGTAATCTGTGATGAAACCTTCATCTTTTAAAATCTTAGCGATTGCTTGTTTTTCCTTTGATGCAGGCATACTAACAGATTCATGTTTTTGTTGCAAAGCGTTGCGAATTCTTGTAAGCATATCCGCAATTGGATCAGTCATAATCATATTTAATATGCCTCCTTACCAACTAGCCTTCTTAACTCCAGGAATCTGACCTTTATAAGCCAATTCTCTGAAGCAAATACGACATAATTTGTACTTTCTTAGTACTGAATGTGGACGTCCACAACGTTCGCAGCGAGTATACTCACGAACTTTAAATTTCTGAGGACGCTGCTGTTTATTGATCATTGCTTTCTTTGCCATGTTGTTCCTCCTACTTTTTGAAAGGCATGCCCATCTTAGTTAATAGAGCTTTTGCCTCTTCGTTTGTTTTCGCTGACGTTACGATTACTACATCCATACCACGAGAACGATTTACTTTATCGAAATCGATTTCTGGGAAGATGATCTGTTCTTTGATACCTAGTGTATAGTTTCCACGACCATCAAAGCTTGTGTCACTAACACCACGGAAGTCACGAACACGTGGTAAAGAGATATTGAATAATTTGTCTAAGAATTCATACATTTTCTGACGACGTAAAGTAACTTTACATCCAATTGGCATTCCTTCACGAAGTTTGAAGTTAGCGATTGACTTCTTAGCTTTTGTAATAACTGGCTGCTGTCCAGTGATTGCTGCCAATTCTTCAACAGCTTCATCCAATAATTTTGAATTCTGGATCGCATCACCGACACCAATATTAACAACTACTTTTTCAATTGCAGGAACTTCCATAACTGATTTGTAGTTGAATTCTTTCATCATAGCAGGGACTACTTCGTTTTGATATTTATCCTGTAAACGGTTCATTATTTCTTCCCTCCTACTTCTTTACCGCTCTTTTTAAATACGCGGACTTTAACTTTGTTTCCTTCTTTATCTTCTTTAATCTGCATTGAAACACGAGATGCAGCTTTAGCTTTTTCATCATAAAGCATTACATTTGATACGTGAATCTTAGCTTCCTTTTCAATGATTCCACCATCTGGATTAGCCTGTGTTGGTTTCAAATGTTTTTTAACCATGTTTACGCCTTCAACGATGACTTTATCTTCTTTTGGGAAAGCCTGTTTTACTTCACCGATTGTGCCTTTGTAAGCACCAGTAATGACTTTAACTTTATCACCTTTTTTAATTCTCACTTGGCACACCTCCTATAGTACTTCTGGAGCCAAAGAACAGATCTTCAAGAAATCCTTGTCACGTAATTCACGAGCAACTGGCCCGAAAATACGAGTTCCCTTTGGCGTATTATCATCTTTGATAATTACACAAGCGTTATCATCGAAACGGATATATGAACCATTTTCACGACGCACACCACGTTTAGTACGAACGATAACAGCTTTAACTACATCACCTTTTTTAACGGATCCACCAGGAGTAGCCTGTTTTACAGTACATACAACGACATCACCGATATTTGAAAATTTTCTAACGCTTCCACCTAAACAACGGATAACTAAAACTTCTTTAGCTCCTGTATTGTCGGCGACACGCATTCTACTTTCATTTTGAATCATTGTTTCGCCCTCCTAGTCTCTTATACACGCGCTTTTTCAACGATTTCAACAAGACGGAAACGTTTTGTAGCTGATAATGGACGAGTTTCCATGATAACTACGCGATCTCCAACATGTGCTTCGTTATTTTCATCATGCGCTTTGAATTTCTTAGAATATTTAACACGTTTTCCATACAATGGATGTGTTTTCTTAGTTTCAACAACTACTGTGATAGTTTTATCCATAGCATCGCTAGTTACAACACCACGATATACTTTACGAGCATTTCTTTCCATCGATTGGTCCTCCCTAATCCTGTTGAGCAGCGTTTTCACGTTCAGTCAACACTGTCTTAATACGAGCAATCGTTTTCTTGACAGCTTTTAAACGAGCTGTGTTTTCCAACTGTCCAGTTGCCTGCTGAAAACGGAGATTGAAAAGTTCATCTTTTAGAGTATCGATTTCTTGAAGAAGCTCTTCATTTGTTTTTTCACGAATTTCTTTAGCTAACATTATTCAACTTCTCCTTTTCTAGCAAAACGAGTTTTTACAGGAAGTTTGTGAGATGCAAGACGTAATGCTTCACGAGCAACTTCTTCGCTAACTCCACCAACTTCAAACATAACTCGACCAGGTTTTACAACTGCAACCCAACCTTCTGGAGCACCTTTACCTGAACCCATACGTACTTCAAGAGGTTTTTTAGTTCTAGCCATATGAGGGAAAATACGAATCCATACTTTACCTCCACGTTTCATATAACGTGTCATGGCAATACGGGCAGCTTCGATCTGACGGTTAGATACATAGTTACCACTTTCGGCAACCAATCCAAATTCACCAAAGTCAATAGTACGTCCAGCCTTGCTACGACCTTCATAGCTTAGACGATGAGGACGTCTATACTTTGTACGCTTAGGCATTAACATCAGTGTTACCTCCTTTTTCTACAGGAGCTTCTGCATTCTGTGCAGGTGCTGCTTGTCTAGGGTTACGAGCAGGACGACGACGTCCTTTACCCTTACGCATTGGGCGTTGTTTTGGAGCTTCAGGTTCTTTAACCATTTCACCAGGCAATACTTCACCACGACAGATCCAAACTTTAACACCTAAACGACCATAAGTTGTAGATGCTTCTTCCCAAGCGTAGTCAATATCACTACGAAGTGTATGCAAAGGAACAACGCCTTCACTATATCCTTCAGTACGAGCCATATCAGCTCCACCTAAACGACCAGAAACTGCAGTTTTGATACCTTTAGCCCCAGCACGCATAGTGTTCTGAATTGCTTTTTTCTGAGTAGCACGGAAACTCTTACGAGCTTCAAGTTCATTTGCAATCCAACGAGCTACTAAACGAGCATCTAAGTTTGGATTAGCAACTTCTACTACATTGATCTGTACATTTTTGGCACTCGCCATTTTTTCGATTTTCTTTTTCAATCCTTCGATTGATTTTCCATCCTGACCAATTACAACACCAGGATGAGCTGTACGGATAATTACAGTCATACGACCTTTTGTACGTTCGATTTCGATACGAGAGATCTGAGGATCTGCTTTTCGTTTGTCCTGCGCTTCATTTGACAATTTAGCATAGTAGCTTTCGATGAATTCACGGATCTTAACATCTTCCATCAATAAAGTTCCGAATTCTTTATCGTCAGCGTACCATCTTGACTGCCAGTCACGAATGACACCTACGCGCATCCCGATTGGGCTTACTTTCTGTCCCATAGCTTACCTCCTACTCCTTTTCAGCCACTACAACTGTAATGTGGCTTGTACGTTTGTTAATTGGGCTTGCACTACCTTTTGCACGAGGCATGTAGCGTTTCATAGTGATACCTTCATCAGCCCAGCAAGCTTTAACATAAAGTTTGCTTTCGTCTAAATCATTGTTATTTACTGCGTTGCTAACTGCGCTTTTCAATACTTTACCTACAAGGTAACCGCCTTTGTTAGGTGTGAATTTACAAATTGCAGCTGCTTCTTCTACGTCTTTCCCACGGATCAAGTTCAAGACAAGTCTTGCTTTACGAGGCTGAATACGTAGAGTTTTCGCTGTTGCTTTTACTTCCATTTCTTCTCCTCCTACTATCTCTTAGATTTCTTGTCATCAGAAGCATGACCAGTGTATTTACGAGTTGGAACAAATTCACCTAATTTATGTCCAACCATGTCTTCTGTTACATAAACTGGAACGTGTTCTTTTCCGTTATAAACGGCAAATGTATGTTCAACAAAGTTAGGGAAAATAGTTGAACGACGGCTCCAAGTTTTGATGACTTCTTTTTTGTTGTTAGCATTTAAAGCTTCAACTTTTTTCATTAGATGGTCATCACAGAAAGGTCCTTTTTTCAAACTACGACTCATGTCTTTTTACCTCCTTTGCCTACTTGCCGTTACGGCGACGTACGATCAATTTCGTACTAGCTTTCTTATTACGACGTGTCTTAACACCCAATGCTTTTTTACCCCAAGGAGTCATTGGAGATTTACGTCCGATTGGTGTACGTCCTTCACCACCACCATGAGGGTGATCATTAGGGTTCATAACAGAACCACGAACTGTTGGACGGATACCTTTCCAACGGTTACGACCTGCTTTACCAATATTTACCAATGAGTAATCTTCATTACCAACGATACCTACTGTAGCACGGCAGTTACCTAATACCTTACGAACTTCACCAGAAGTTAAACGTAAAGTTACATATTTTTCTTCAATACCTAGGATCTGAGCAGAACATCCAGCACTACGTGCAAGCTGTCCACCTTTACCAGGTTTTAATTCTACGTTGTGAATGAATGTACCTTCAGGGATGTTACGAAGTTCCATTGCATTACCAACTTTGATATCAACTTCAGCACCAGAAATAACAGTCATTCCAACTTTTAGATCTTTAGGTGCGATGATGTATCGTTTTTCACCATCTGCATAATTCAACAATGCAATGTTTGCAGAACGGTTTGGATCGTATTCGATCGTAGCTACTTTAGCTGGGATACCATCTTTATTTCGTTTGAAATCGATGATACGGTAAGTTCTTTTATGTCCAGAACCTTGATGACGTGTTGTAATACGTCCTGTGTTGTTACGACCACCTTTTGATTTAAGTGGAGCTAACAAGCTTTTTTCTGGCTTAGAAGTTGTAATTTCTTCATAAGTCAAAGATGTCATTCCACGACGTCCAGGTGTCGTTGGTTTATACGTTTTAATTGGCATAAACTTTCTTTATCCTCCTTATCGCAATATTTATTCAGGAAATAGCGTCTTCTCCCTGATTATTCAGCTTCACCAAACAAATCGATTGTTGAACCTTCAGCCAACTTAACGATTGCTTTATGAACTGCGTGTGTTTTACCTGTGTATCTTCCAACACGTTTTGTTCTTGGCTTTACATTTAGCATGTTAACTTTTTCAACTTTAACATTCCAAATAGCTTCAACTGCCTGACGAACTTCAATTTTGTTAGTTCCTTTTGCTACTTCAAAAGTGATCTTGTTGTCATCAGCCATCAACTTCATACTTTTTTCAGTAATGATAGGGCGAATGATTACATCTCTAAAGTCTTTCATTATGCCAAGGCCTCCTCAACTTCTTTAACGGCTGCACTAGTCATAACGATTGCATTTGCATTTACTAGATCAAATACGTTGATTCCTGTAGAAGTTAACATCATAACTCCTGGAATATTACGTGCTGACAAGTAAGCATTTGTAGCTTCTTCGTTTTCAGCTACAACGAACAATGTTTTCTTAGGCGCCTTGATTGCTTCCATAATTGAAACAAATGTTTTTGTTTTTGGTTCAGAAATTTCGAACTTATCTAGTACGCTTAAAGCTTGAGCAGCAAGTTTTTCACTTAATGCTGATTTAACTGCCAAGCGACGAACTTTTTTATTAATTGTGTATTTGTAGCTGCGTGGTGTAGCACCAAATACTGTTCCACCACCTCTGAACTGAGTGGCACGGATTGAACCCTGACGAGCACGTCCAGTTCCTTTCTGACGGTAAGGTTTACGTCCACCACCAGAAACTTCGCTGCGTCCTTTTGTGTCAGCTGTTCCCTGACGACGACTTGCCTGCTGCATTACCAATGCATCAAACAAGCTCTGCTGATTTGGTTCAATTCCAAATACGGCATCGTTAAGTTCCATTGAACCAACGACAGCACCAGTTTGGTTAATAACGTCGATTGTAGCCATTATTCTTGAACCTCCTTAGTAGCACTGTAGTCAATTAAAGTTACTGGTTCTTTGTCACCCTTAGAAGTCTTAGCAGTGCGAACCATTACTAATCCTTTTTTAGGTCCAGGAACATTTCCTTTAATTAACAAGTAGTTATTTTCCTTATCAACTTTGATAACTGTCAAGTTAGGGTTAGTTGTTGTATAACCACCTTCCTGACCAGCCATGATAGTACCCTTCATGATACGTCCCTGACGTGAAGTGATACCGTTTGTAGCCAATGAACCGATGTGTCTAATGTTCTTAGAACCACCGTGTGATTTTGGCCCCTGGTGAGCATTGTTACGAACGATAGTACCGTTGTAACCTTTACCCTTGCTAGTTCCAATAACGTCAACTGTTTCACCAGCTGCGAAGATTGTTACGTCAATTAAATCACCAACGTTAACATCCATATCGCAGTTACGTACTTCTTTGATAAAGCGTTTTGGACTAGTGTTTGCTTTTTTGCAGTGTCCGATGTTTGCTTTTGTAGTACGTTTTTCTTTGATTTCTTCAAATCCTAACTGAACTGCATCATATCCATCACTCTCAGCTGTTTTCTTCTGTAAAACAACGTTTGGAGTTGCTTCAACTACAGTTACCGGGATCAAGACACCATCTTCTGTGAAGACCTGTGTCATTCCTAATTTTCTTCCTAAAAGTCCTTTCATCTCAAGACACCTCCATTAAAGTTTAATTTCGATGTCCACACCACTTGGAAGTTCCAATCTCTGTAATGAATCGATTGTTTCCTTAGTAGGTGCAACGATCTCAATTAAACGTTTGTGTGTACGCATTTCGAATTGTTCACGTGAATCTTTGTATTTGTGAACAGCACGAAGAATTGTTACAACCTGTTTTTCCGTTGGTAACGGTACGGGACCAACAACTTTTTTAGCTCCGTGTTTAGTTGCAGCTTCGACGATTTTTTTAGCACTATCATCCAAGATGCGATGTTCATACGCTTTTAAGCGAATTCTCATAGTATTTTTTGCCATGTTTTACTCCTTTCGTTTATTCTAGATAAACATGCTCCATACGAATTACCTGACTCCACCCATGACAACGCTTTTCAGTGGGTCAGCAACCTCGCACTTCCTCGCAATGCCCATAGAGTTTACCATAAATAAAAAGGGCATGCAAGCCCTATTTTTAAAAGATTTTTAAGTAATGTCAAACACTTAAATTCAACCCTTTTTCATGTGTTTTTTTTATTAATTTCTATCCAATTTCATATATTTAATGATTTTTTATTTCATAAACTTTCCTAGTAAAGAAAAAGCTTTCGGTTTTATCCGAAAGCTTAAGATTAAATCGTAAATTCATCCAACATCTTCTCGAATTTCTTCTTTGATACAAAATGTGCGATAAACAAGATGATCAAAGAGAAGTCAAATGATACTGGAAGCCATATCTTTAATAAGAAGCACAATACAAAACTTGCTATATCCAAATATAAGTAATCTCTAGATGACGTATAGCGTTTAACCAAACGATACTTGATCTTCATATTACGATATAAGAATACGATTGATAAAGCACCTACGATACCATCTACCCAAATATTAAACAAGAATTTTCCTGTCAATACCGCTATCAGGAAAAAAACCAATAATGTTCCTGTCATAACTATAACGATACCAGACATTACAAATTTACCTTTATCACTTTGAACCACTTGCTCCACCATCTTCTTAAAAGAAGAACTTTTTGGCCATGAGCGAAAATCACGAGTTAAATTGGAATCAAGTTTAATTTGATCAAGGCGATCTTCCTGAGCATATTTTTCACACTGATCAAAATAATATCTAGCTAAAATATCTTTTTTTGCTGATGTAAAATCTTTCTTATCTAATGTATCTAGAAGTCGTTTGGCTTCTTTTTCTTTGATCTGTGCACTTTCAGGCAAGCTTGCCTGTACATCCAGCCACTTATATTTTGTATAATCGATCATTATTCGTAAATGATCCCTTCAGCTTCATCAATTTTTACATTTGTATTATAGAAAGCTGTCAAAGATTCAACTGCATACCCTGTATCTTTGATACCAGCTGTTTCATAACATGAATGCATAGCCAACTGAGGAAGACCAAAGTCAACAGCATGCACACTTACCTGTGTATTTGACAAGTTGCCAAGAGTAGATCCACCCACTACATCTGAGCGGTTTGCAAATGTCTGTACCGGCACACCTGCTTTATTACAGATACCTGTGAACAAGGCACGGCTGAAAGCATCTGTTGTATATTTCTGGTTTGCACTTTCTTTGATGACGATACCCTTATTCATATATGAGCAGTTTACCTGGTCTGTCTTTTCTGGATGGTTTGGATGAACAGCATGTGCATTATCGCAGCTTACCAGGAATGATCTTGCGACTGCCTGATAATATTCATCCGCTGTTTTTCCTAGACAACCATTTACTCTTTGAAGAACATCATACAAGAATGTAGACATTGCACCTTGTTTTGTATTTGAACCAACTTCTTCATTATCGAAGCAAGCATATACATTAACGGCATGATCATTATTTGAATCTAAGAAAGCTTTCAAAGATACGAATGCACACTGCAAGTCATCTAATTTAGGTGTTGATACAAATTCATCCTTCAATCCCCAGATAACTGGTTTTTGACGGTTTACCAAGAATAAGTCTTTTGCAAGGATCTGAGATACTTCTACCCCTAACTCATCAGCAACCATTTGATCAAAAGCACCTTTTTTCAATTCACCTGTAGAGAATAATGGGCAAAGATCAATCTGGCGATTATAAGAATAACCATTGTTGATTTCACGATTGAAGTGAATTGCGACATTTGGAATGATCAAGATATCTTTATCAATATAAAGAAGTTTACTTTCAACTTTATTTCCTGTCTGCACCAATACACGACCAGCTACAGTCAATGGGCGATCAAACCATGTTGAATCGATCATGCCACCATAAGCTTCTACATCTAAACGTAGATATTCACCCTGTCCTGTTAATTCAGGAACGCTTTTTACTTTATATGTAGGTGAATCAGAATGTGATGCAGTCATCTGGAAATGATAATCATCCAATTCTTTTCCTACTTTAAAAGCAACAATACTTGAATGATTGCGGATCGTATAATATTTTCCACCTTTCTCAACTGTCCATGTTTTTCCTTCTGGTAAATAAGTAAATCCATCCTTATCTAAATATGTACGAATTGTTTTGATTGAATGAAACATACTTGGGCTGTCTTGAATAAATGACAGTAATTCTTTTGTAATTTCAATATTGTTCATTTTGTGAATCCTCCCTTTTTCAAGAATACCATTATTCTTCATAAAAGAAAAGAAACCAGCTCAAAAACCGGTTTCTTTTTATCGATGATCTTAAGCTTCTTTTGCGTCCTGAGCTTTACGAATAGCTGGCAAGATCAATCCTAATGCTGTTAATACGACTGGAGTAACAACATTCAATACAATTGTGAATGGATCTGGAGAATACATACCTGTAATACAGCAGAACAGTGTTAAGATCAAGCAGAAGAAACCAAAGAATAAGGCAACTCCATTATTTTTAACAAACTTATATTCACGAGCAAATTTACCACTTGCCTTACGCAACATAATATAAGCAAAGAATACCCAAACATAACGCAATGGCATACATACAGAGTTCAATTTATTCAACTGAGCCAATACACTAGCAGCTCCTGGAACAAATGTCTGAGCCAAGATAATAGAACCTGAAAGAATGATAACCATCCAAATACCATTGATATAAGCACCAACATCGTTCTGTTTCAATAATTGTTTTGGAACATACTGACGAGTATTTGGATCATCAAGCAACATACGTAATGGAGCATCGATACTTACTACTAATGTAGAGAACTGTCCGATAGCATTACATGCAGCATAAATAATCATTAACAAGTTACCAACACCATAGTATTCTCCAAGTTTTTCAAATGCCCAATATGCACCATTTGCAATATAAGCTGTCTGAGATTCTGCTGATTCAAATACAACAGCTGGATCAAACATCATACCCATAGCAATTGTACCGAAGATTGCACAAACGATAACCATAACAGCTGCAAAAATCATACTCTTAGGGAACTGTTTAGCAGGATTTCCATCCATTTTATTTACATATGGAGAAATCTTTTCGATACCACCGACTGCAAATACCAAGATTGATAAGTTTGTAAAGTAGCTTACATCAAATGTTGGAAGCCAGTTGCTGAAATCCAATTGAGCGAATCCACCATTTGGATTGATAACAGGAGCAGCAAACATCAACAAGATGTAAAGAATACTCATAACAAACATACTAGAACCTGCTAAAGTAGCAAGTTTCTTCAATGGGTTCAAACCACGGCTTGCAACCCAGCAGAAGAACAAGAATACTGCCAAGGTTGCCAACTGTACATACAAAGTAGGGAATGTATCATAAGTTTCAGCATCCTGGAACACCATCCAGCTCAACGCTTTCAAACCACCAGATCCTTTTGATGCGATATAAGTTACGTGGCATGCCCAATAAGTCCACCCTGCATAATACGCAACTTTTGGTCCTGTAGTTTCTTGAACCCAGGATGTAACTCCTCCACCTAGATCTTTAAATGCTGAACCCAATTCACCGACCATTAATGCATATGGCACAAAATATAGGGCAAACATCCAAACCCATGAGAAGATAACCTGAAGTCCATTGAAGTACATGTATCCATTTACGACATTTCCGAATCCCCATAGAGTTGAGAAACACATAAATGAAAGCATATACCATTTAATTTTCTTTTGAGAATTATCCATTATATAGTTCTCTCCTTTCAATACGTACACATATAATCACATATTATTGATAAAATGTCAAAGAAACGTTGAAAAAAAGTTAAAGATATTTGCACAAATGTTAAATATCCTTGAACTTTTTGACAATTTTTTATGTTTTTTTCAATGATTTAGAAATATATTCTATTACTATTTCTAAACCCTCATTTTCATTTTCAAGATATGCCAACCCTATTTCAATATCTGTTGAAAAATCAATAGGAAGACATTTTACCTTTCCTTGCCAGACTTTTGCGGTCAAGCTATGCTCAACACTAATCCCCAATCCGGCTTCTACCATCGTATATGTAACAAACATATCTTTTGTTGCCAGCCTGGTGTTTGGAACTATGTGATATTTTTTAAAGATTCTAGCATAATCTGTATCCTCACCAACATGGGTTGCGATAAAAGGCTCCTTTTTTAACTGTTCCATCGAAATTGAATTCTTTTTTGCAAGTTTATGATTTTCAGATACCCATGCAACAAGCTTATCCTTATATAAAGGAATCCACTTATGATTACCTTCTCGTTTAGAAATAATACAAGCATCTATTTCATGATTTTCAACAGATTTTAATAGATTTGAACTATATCGTGAATCAACTCTATTTCAATTTTAGAATAAACTTTTTGAAATTCTTTTGTAATATCTCCTAACCAACTAAGATACGCATGGTGTGCACATCCTATCTTAATTCTTCCTTGTGGTTGTTCTGATATCGTTTCTACTAATTTGTCACACATCTCATTTTGTTCTACCAATTGACGAATCGAAGGAAGGATATCAAGACATTTTTTTGTAGGAATTACTCCTCCCCGATTTCGATATAATAATTCAAAACCTATATCATGTTCAAAAGTTGACATCATTTTGCTGATTCCTGAAGCTGTGATATTTAGCTTTCCCGCTGCGGCAAAAAGACTTCCAGTATCTATCGCATAAATCAATGCCCTACACCTATCGATATCCATATCTGATCCTCCTGACTAAAAAATACTACCTAAAAATGAGAAAAAGAAGGAGCGTTCCTTCTTCTATCTCTTACATTTTGCATAAGCCTCTTCCAAGAATCTAGTGTCAAGATCATTATCTCGAAATCCTTGTTCAACTCTTCTATAATACGATTCAGATGGAGTTGAAATCTCATATGACGGATCCATTTCATAAAAGAAAGCTTGTTTAATGCTTCCATCATCCATGAAAACATCACATTTACTACGTCCATACAATTTGGGATATTCTTCATATTCATCTAAAGATTTTAAATCATTTTCCGAAATTTTAAACAAACATACATTTACTTTTTTTGCAGAGTTAGGTCGAACATTCAAATATGCTCTTCCTGCTTCACCACAAAATAAAAGTTCATATCCTTCAATGGTTCCTGTTCCTTCATGCTTAGCATCAGGACAACGTTTTTTCATTTCTTCTAAATTCATATTACTGCCATATGCAGCATAATAAAGATCTAAATACTTTATATTACTCATCATCTACACCTTATCTTTCTGTATCGGCTTTATGCAAAACCAAAGTTCCATAACCATTTTTGTCGCCTTTCGAAAACGCCTCTTACGATAATGATACACTTCCAGATCTTGCCATGCATCATCTTGATCAAAGTCCTGATATGGAAGCCAATCTTGATAAAACTTCTTTCTTAATTCTGCGACTTTAGCTGGCAACAAGGCTTGAGTATGATATTTGACTGGAACTTTTACAATCCACTGCCCTTTTTCAATTTTTAAAGAAGCCATCTGTTTGTTTGCTTTTTCAGTCATATCTCCCATAAATAACTTTTTGCTTGATGTCGCAACCACTGTATAAACAGGTTTTTTCAAATGTTTGATTTGAGGTTTGATTTTTGCATATTTTTTACTGATAGTTTTTAAATCTTCAAACAATGTATCTGAATTTGTTTCCATCATTACCCCTGAAAGATAGATAGTCTCATCCAATTGTTGAGGATCAAACATTAATGCGTTGTTCCTCCTTGCGCCATGATATCTGTTGGATTTTCTATAATGGCTTCAATACTTAACTCTATACCTCTAGCAATATCATTTAGATTCATGCCTGGTGTTCCAGCTGGCTGATTGACAGTTTGACTTGTAGCATATGGTACATGCATAAAACCACCTTTTATATTTGGATATTTTGTATTTAAGGCATGCAGTACACAATACAACATGGCATTACATACATAGGTACCAGCTGTATAACTAACGGATGCAGGAATACCATTTTCTTTCATTTTTTCAACCATAGCATATACTGGTAATTGAGTAAAATATGCTGTAGGTCCACCCTCAACTAAAGGTTGATTGAAAGGCTGATCTCCATCATTATCTGGTATTCTTGCCTGTGCGTAATTGATTCCTACAAATTCTGGAGTTATTTGTGAGCGCCCTCCAGCTTGACCGATACAGAATACATAATCTGGATGATATTTTTCAATCGCATCAATTGTTGCCTGAGGCCCTTTCTTAAATACTGTAGGAACTTCTAGTTTAATAATTTCGGCTCCTTCAATACAATCTGGAATTAATTTTACTGCTTCAAAAGCAGGGTTTATTTTTTCTCCTCCGAATGGATCGAAACCTGTAACTAATATCTTCATGTCAAACCTCCTAAGATAAAATGATCATCATAACAGTTTGGATAACCAGCATGATTACTGCAATCAAAATCTGATTCTTAATAACTCCGTTATTATCCTTCATCTCCAACACCGCGACTGGAACCATATTAAAGTTAGCAGCCATCGGTGTACATAAAGTACCACAATAACCACAAGTTAGAGCTAGAGAGCCTACAATTACCGGGTCAGCGCCATAAGCTAGTACAAAAGGCGCACCAATTCCAACGGTCATGACCGTGATAGCTGCAAATGCATTTCCCATAATCATTGTAAATAAAGCCATACCAACACAATAAACGATCATACCAATAACGATATTACCTTCTGGAATTACGTTAGCAACCAAACCTGAAAGAACATCGCCTACTCCAGCAGCAGTAAATACCGATCCTAAAGCAGCCAGCAATGTAGGTAACATGCTCAATGGGCCAACAATATCCATCATCCTGCGACAATCATGCATGATAATAGATGGTGTATTGTCTTTAGAATAAGCCAATAGCATAATAAAGGCTACTAATACACCAACACCCATACCTACTAAAGGAGAAATTGGAGTTACCAAAGCAAAGGCTAGAGCACATACACCTATTGATAATGCAGGTATAAAAATTTTCATACCAATTTTTTTGTAATTTTTCTCTGTTTCCTCGTTAGATGGTGCCGGTTCAGAACCTACCCCAACTTGTTTTAATATTGGACTCAATACCATCAAAACCATTAATATACCCGTATACAAAGGTGGAATCCATGGTCCAATCACAAACATTAATCCAAGCAAAAACCAGAAAATAAACGAACCATATCGTTTCTTATTCTCTTTATCCTGTAAATTTCTAAAAGCTACATACAAAGTAACTAAACCTATCACAAAATATAATACTTCAAGAAGCTTATCTGACATTGTGATATCTACACTCATAAAATATTCAATAGGATTTGTCATGACTAGGCTCCTTTCTTATATTGTTTCATTAATCGTTTATCTTTTATATAGTAGTAAACAATTGCACAACCAACTGCCATTATAGCTACTGGAATCTGAACAGAAGCTAGATCAATTAATTCCACCTCATATCCAAGATCTGCTAAAGTAGACTGTACAAGTAACATACCACTCGTACCAACAAACAACACCTGTCCAAAGAACCAGGCAACATTATCCATACCAGCAGACATTCCTTTTAACTGTTCTAGATGGTCTTCATTGATCTCATAACCTTCTTTTTCAACAGCCGCTTCAGCCATTGGCATTACAATTGGTCGAATAAATCCAGCCGATCTACCAAAACTGATATTAAACGCTGCAAAAACAAGACGGAAAACGCCATAAATGCCTACCACCATACCAGCTGAAGCCCCTTTAAACTTTTTCATCAATGCTGCAGCAGCTTGTTTCAAGCCATTTCTCTCTAATGTACCTGTAACTACCAATACAATAATAAAAGTACACATACTTCGATTCGAAACAAAACTAGAACCTAGTGTTTCCAAAAAAGTTACCAAGTCCATTCCACCAACTAGGGCCGTAACAACTGCAGCAACCATTATGATCAAGATTGAATCCATTTTTAATACGAACCCTATGATTACAATTAAAATTCCTAATAGTTTAAGTAATTCCATATTCAGCATCCTTTCTGCATTGAATTATATAAAAAATGTAAATTTTTTTCAATGTGATGCGATTTATTTTCATTATTTTTCCATAAATTTATTGCATTTTAATCAAGAAAAAAAGAGAGTCAACGCTCTCTTATAGATATTGTGATATCTATTAAGTATTTGACTCTCTTAAACTAACTTAAAATAAATTAAGCAATGATTTCGATAACGTTTCCGGCACCAACTGTACGTCCACCTTCACGGATAGAGAATTTAGTACCGTTTTCGATAGCGATTGGGTGAATCAATTCAACATTCATTTCAATGTTGTCACCAGGCATAACCATGTCAGTTCCTTCTGGTAATGTGATTACACCAGTTACGTCAGTTGTACGGAAATAGAACTGAGGACGGTAGTTAGATACGAATGGAGTGTGACGTCCACCTTCTTCTTTAGTTAATACGTAAACCTGAGCTTTGAAAGTTGTGTGTGGGTGTACACTTCCAGGTTTAGCAAGAACCTGTCCACGCTGAATATCAGTACGAGCAACACCACGTAACAATGCACCGATGTTGTCACCAGCCTGAGCTTCATCCAACTGTTTGTGGAACATTTCAAGTCCTGTCAATACTGATTTAGAAGTTTCACGGATACCAACGATTTCAACTTCATCACCTAAGTGAGCAGTACCACGTTCAACACGTCCAGTAGCAACTGTACCACGTCCAGAAATTGTCATAACATCTTCAATTGCCATCAAGAATGGTTTGTCGATATCACGTTCTGGATCTGGAATCCAGCTATCTACAGCATCCATCAATTCATCGATAGCTGCTTCGTATTTAGGATCGCCTTCAAGAGCTTTCAATGCAGATCCACGAATGATTGGAGTTTCATCTCCATCGAATCCATATTCGTTAAGAAGTTCACGAACTTCCATTTCTACAAGGTCGATCAATTCTTCGTCATCAACCATATCACATTTGTTCAAGAATACAACGATGTAAGGTACACCTACCTGACGAGCAAGCAAGATGTGCTCACGAGTCTGAGGCATAGGACCATCAGATGCAGCAACTACAAGGATAGCACCATCCATCTGTGCAGCACCAGTGATCATGTTTTTTACGTAGTCAGCATGACCTGGGCAGTCTACGTGTGCATAGTGACGTTTTTCAGTCTGGTATTCAACGTGAGCAGTGTTAATTGTGATTCCACGTTCTTTTTCTTCTGGAGCACCGTCGATTTCATCGTATGCTTCTGCTTTAGCCATACCTTTCTTAGCTAATACGCTAGTAATAGCAGCTGTTAATGTTGTTTTACCGTGGTCAACGTGACCGATAGTACCAATATTAACATGGGTTTTACTTCTGTCAAATTTTTCCTTAGCCATTTAAATTTCCTCCTAAATATGCTATACATGCAAAATTATTGTAATTCAATAATCCTTTAAAAGCAACTAGTTTTCTTTTGAATTCTCTTTAATGATCTTTTCTGCAATGCTCTTTGGCACTTCTGCATAATGATCAAACTTCATAGAGTAAGTTCCACGTCCCTGAGTGAAGCTACGCAAGTCAGTTACATAACCAAACATTTCTGACAATGGAATGTGTGCACGTACGATAATGGCATTTCCACGTTCTTCCTGTTCAGTGATCTGTCCACGACGACTTGATACGTCACCCATAACGCTACCTAAGTATTCATTAGGTGCAGTTACTTCAACAAACATGATTGGTTCCAAGATAACTGGTTTACATTTTTTAGCAGCTTCACGTAAAGCCATGCTAGCAGCAATCTTGTATGCCATTTCACTTGAATCGACATCATGGTAAGAACCATCAAATAATGTAGCTTTGATATCGATTACTGGATAACCAGCGATGATACCATTTTCAAGTGCAGCTTCCAAACCTTCCATTGTAGGTTTGATATATTCTCTTGGCACTGTACCACCAACGATTGCATCAACGAATTCAAATCCTTTACCTTCTTCATTAGGTTCAAATTTGATCCATACGTGACCATACTGTCCACGACCACCTGACTGACGGATATATTTACCTTCACATTCAGCAGCCTGACGAATTGTTTCACGATAAGCAACCTGTGGTTTACCAATGTTTGCTTCTACTTTAAACTCACGACGAAGACGATCAACGATGATATCAAGGTGAAGTTCACCTACACCAGCGATAATTGTCTGTCCTGTTTCTTCATTTGTATATGTTTTGAAAGTAGGGTCTTCTTCTGCCAATTTAGCCAAAGCCAATCCCATCTTATCCTGGTCAGCTTTTGTTTTTGGTTCCAAAGACAATTCGATAACTGGTTCAGGGAATTCCATAGATTCAAGGATGATTGGATCCTTTTCATCACATAAAGTATCACCTGTAGTAGTTACCTTTAAACCAACAGCAGCAGCGATATCCCCTGCCCATACCTGGTCAATTTCTTTACGGCTGTTAGCATGCATCTGCACGATACGACCGAAACGTTCTTTTTTACCTTTTGAAGAGTTCAATACATAGCTTCCTGCTGTAGCTGTACCTGAGTACACACGGAAGAATGAAAGCTTACCAACAAATGGGTCTGTCATGATCTTGAACGCAAGAGCTGAGAAAGGTTCTTCATCACTAGAATGACGAACAGCATCTTCCCCATCCAATGTTGTACCTTTGATTGATGGTACATCTGTTGGAGCTGGCAAGTAATCAACAACAGCATCCAATACTAACTGAACACCTTTGTTCTTGTAAGCAGATCCACAAAGTACTGGGAAGAAATCACCAGCACAAACAGCAATACGTAAAACACGTTTGATTTCGTCAATTGATGGTTCTTCGCCTTCCAATACCTGCATCATGAAATCTTCATCATAATCAGCAAGATATTCTAATAATTTAGTACGATATTCTTCTACCTGATCAACCATATCTTCAGGAACTTCACTAGTCGTAATATTACGTCCATAGTCTCCACTGAAATGATATGTTTTTCTTTCAATAATATCGATAATTGCTTCAAAATCGCTTTCAGCACCGATTGGCAACTGAATTGGGCATGATTTTGCACCTAAACGATCAATGATCGTGTTGCAAGACATAATGAAGTCAGCACCCGTAGCATCCATTTTGTTAACGAATACAATACGAGGAACTCCATAAGTCGTAGCCTGACGCCAAACTGTTTCAGTCTGAGGTTCAACACCTGCTTTAGCATCAAGTACTGTAACCGCACCATCCAATACACGCAAAGAACGTTCTACTTCGACAGTGAAGTCTACGTGGCCCGGTGTATCGATGATATTGATACGGCATTCTTCACCTGTACCATCTAGTTTTTTCCAATGGCAAGTTGTAGCAGCTGAAGTGATTGTAATACCACGTTCTTGTTCCTGCTCCATCCAGTCCATTGTACTAGCACCATCGTGTGTTTCACCGATTTTGTGATTTACACCTGAATAATAAAGGATACGTTCAGTTGTTGTAGTTTTTCCAGCATCGATGTGCGCCATGATACCGATGTTACGAGTATTCTGTAAACTATATTCTCTAGGCATTCAACTGACTCTCCTTTCTTACCAACGGTAGTGAGCAAATGCTTTATTTGCTTCTGCCATTTTATGTGTATCCTCACGTTTTTTAACACTAGCACCTGTTCCGTTAGATGCATCGATGATTTCAGCAGCTAAGCGCTGTTCCATCGTCTTTTCATTACGTAAACGTGCATAATTTACGATCCAACGAAGACCTAAAGTTAAACGACGTTCATCGCTTACTTCAACTGGTACCTGATAGTTAGCACCACCTACACGTCTAACTTTTAATTCAAGCTGAGGCATAACATTTTCCAATGCTTGTTCGAAAACTTCCATTGGCTGTTTACCTGTTTTTACTTCTACAATTTCAAACGCGTTGTACAAAATAGTTTGTGCAACCCCTTTTTTACCATCAATCATGATTTTGTTGATCAAACGAGTAACCAACTTGGAGTTATACATTGGGTCTACTAATACGTCACGTTTGGCAATGTGTCCTTTTCTAGGCATTTAATTTCCTCCTTTCACGATTGACTTATTTCTTAGGTTTTTTAGTTCCATATAAAGAACGAGATTGTTTACGGTCGTTTACACCTGCACAGTCAAGTGTACCACGTACGATATGGTAACGAACACCTGGCAAGTCTTTAACACGTCCACCACGAATCAAAACAACACTATGCTCCTGTAAGTTGTGTCCGATTCCTGGAATATAAGCAGTAACTTCCATTCCATTGCTCAAACGAACACGGGCATATTTACGAAGTGCTGAGTTCGGTTTCTTTGGTGTCATTGTACCAACACGAGTACAAACTCCACGTTTCTGAGGGCTTGACAAGTTTGTTGGCTTAGACTGCAATGAGTTGTAACCACGATTCAAAGCTGGTGACTTTGAAACGTTTTGACTGGCCTTACGACCTTTACGAATCAACTGGTTGATTGTAGGCATAAGATCCTCCTTTCAAAATCTTCTAAACACACGCTTCCAGGTGTGTCTTTTTCATCCGTTTAATAAAGGCTCTTAAAAAGAACCTAATTTACGCATGCACGTTAAGATTACACTTTTGATACTTAAATGTCAAATCTTTTTTTATTTTTTTTGCACAAGAAAAGCATAGTTAAAAAACTATGCTTTATAAACCTATTAACCTGCAAAACGCACATCAATATTTCCATTTGATGATTCTAAACTTAATTTTTTATTTGCTCCATGATTGCCCTCTGTTTCTATCGAATGTGAAGTAGAAATATCACCAACATTTGTAGTTCCATTCTCATTTTCTAACTCATATCTATAGTCTTCAAATTTGCCACTTAGCTCTGCATCAATATTACCGTTAGAACTATCTAAAGAAACTATATTGAAGTTTATTGTTTTGGCTTCGATATTACCATTTTCACAACTTACTTCTATATTGTTACCGACCATATTTTCTACAGTAACATTTCCTGAATCACATTCAATATCGAAATTTGCATTTTCATCTGCTACTTCAATAATAACCTTTTTACTCGTCTCATCACGAGTCGAATTTACTTTAACCTCAACCTTATTTCCATTACTGTTAACATTTACTTCCCTATCATACAATTCGTTAAACATGATTTTGTTTGAATTTCCTTGTCGTATCAACACAGAACAATTTGTTTCTAACTCTATATTATTAATTTGAGGGAATGTATAGTCTGCCGCTAGCATTTCTTCACTTGAAGAAACTTGTGTATTCTTATTATTAATTATCACTTTATCAACAACACGGAACGTATAAAAGCCAAGAACAAATTTCAATAAAACCCCAATTATTATAAATGCCGCAATCACTCCGACTATTATGAAAGGTAATTTAGATTTCTTTCTTGAAGTTTTCGACATTTCATTTGATACATTTTTCATTTGATACTTAAACTCTGGTGGCGTTATTTTTTGTTTAAACGATTCATCACTTTTTAATTGTTCGGCGAATTCTTCTGGAGTACCTAACTCTTTTATAATTTGTTCAACATCTTTATCTTGAGCGTCTTCAAAATATTCTCGGCAATACGCAAGTGCTTCTTCTTTTTCCTTTGGATCCATACCATCGAGAAGTTTTTCTAGTCTTTCTAAATATGTTTCTTTTGTCATTTTAATTCCCCTTTCCGCAACAATGAATCTACGTTCTGACTAAAATGTGTCCATTCCTTTATATTATCCAAGTGCTTTAGCTTTCCTTTAGCACTTAAATGATAATACCGACGATTTCTTCCCATGTATTCTTGATCATATGTTTCAAGATATCCTTCCTTCATCAATCGTCTTAATACGGGATATAAAGTTGATTCACTAACACTCATCACATTACGAACTTCTTGTGTAAGCTTATAGCCATAGGTATCTTCATCTGCCAAGACACCTAATACGCAAGCTTCTAAAAGTCCTGCTCCTAATTGAAATGCCATAATATCACCTCTTTAATAATATTATATTTCATATAGTATTATATTTCAATCATATTGCTAATATAAAAGACACAAAATATATTTTATTTTGTATAATAGTATCAAGTAAGAAAAGAGGTTTTAAGATGAAACATAAAATTGCTTTTTTTGATATGGACGGGACACTTTATCAAACTGAAAATGATATTATCCAGGATTCTGCTCTAGAAGCTATCGATATGCTTCGAAAAGAAGGCTATACCGTATGTGCTGCAACCGGAAGGCCTTTAAATCAAATGAAACTTATATTAGAAAGAGTTCATTTTGATTATTATGTACTTATCAATGGCAGCTATATCCTTGATAAAGATTTTAATGAGATTTCTGCTTATCCGATTAAAAAAGAAAACGTTGAAAAACTCGTTAAACTTTGTACAGATGAAAAATATGGATTAATGTTCCATTTTGGAGATGCTACATATATTTATAATGATTTCTACCCTATGTATTATTTCTGTAAATACTGTAATGTGTTAGATTCATTGTTCTATGATCCAAATCAAGCATTCCACAAACGCCATCGTGTATTTAATGCCGTAGTATTGACCAAAGATGATCAAAAACTAAAACATTTTATGGAAGATCATCCTGAGCTTAGAAAAGATTTAATCAATGTAAAGACCGATGGTTTCTGTTACGATATTTTCAATGCTGACAATGATAAAGCTAAAGGAATCGAAGCTATTCTGGAAAAAGAAGGTCTAACATGGAAAGATACTATTTGTTTTGGTGACAGCACCAATGATATTCATATGTTAGAAAAAGCTGACATTGGCGTTGCCATGGGAAATGCTAGTGATTATGTTAAGAGCTTTGCTAACTTCTCGACAACTACGACCTATGATAATGGTATCTATAATGCAGTAAAGAAAATCTTAGAGGAAGAAAAAGACTAAATTATGTTTCTTTTTCCTTGGATTTTTAAAGAAAATAAATTAAAATATATCTCGTATTAGGCAATAGCCTTGATCCACGTTTGTTAGGGAAAATCATTTCTCCTGCCAAACGTGTTTTTTTGTGAAATTGGAGGAAGAATTATGTCAGTATTAAAATCAATTATTCCTGTCATGATAGGAAACATCATTTATGCCTTGGTCGTAAAACTTTTTATTCTACCAACAAATTTAATGAGTTCAGGCACTACCGGTATCGCCTTATTAGCAAATCACTTTTTAGGAATCCCTGTCTCATTTTTTATCTTAATATTTAATGTCTGCATGTTGATCCTTGGATTAATCGTCTTGGGAAAGAAATTTGCAATGACAACAATTGTCAGTACTTTAATGTATCCAATTGCTCTTGAATTCTTTAATCAGACATTGAAAGAATTTGTAATTACGAACAATGAATTATTGAACACGATCTTTGCCGGACTAGGCATTGGTCTAGCTTTAGGCATTGTATTAAGAAGTGGTGCCAGTACCGGTGGTATGGATATTCCTCCACTTGTGTTAAATCATTTTTTCAGAATTCCAGTATCCGTAAGCCTATATGTCTTTGACTTTATCATCCTTTCAAGTCAGTCTTTATACAACCCGCTTGAAAGATTGTTGTATGGTATTATCTTGATCCTGCTTACATCCATTGTATTAGATAAAGTCTTGTTAATGGGTACAACAAAAACCGAAGTAAAGATCATTAGCCCTAAATTTGAAAAAATTGCTGAAGAGATCTTATCCGAAATGGATCGTGGTGTTACGCTATTAAACGCCAGAGGTGGATATCTAAAAAATGAACATAGCGTTGTCTTAAGTGTTGTATCCAATCGTGAACTTCCAAAAATCGAAAAACTAGTTAGAGCCTTAGATCCAGATGCATTCATGATCGTTAGTCGTGTCAGTGAAGTTTGGGGACGTGGTTTTTCTACTAAGAAAAAATATCAATAAAAAAAGATCAAACATCTTAAAGATATTTGACCATAATTAAGCCTTTATCGACCTAAGATAGAGGCTTATTTATTAAATATTGAATCTTATCAAGATATTTTTGACAACGATCATAATCCTTTTGACTTGGATTTTTGATACGGGTAATATCTGAATTGTGCTTCATATCCGCCAACTTAACCTTTTTGGCAATAGGATTTCTTATCACTCGATCAATATAAACATCATAAGACTCGTTTTTTTGTTTAGTTAAGGCTTTTACCGCTTCTATGATTTGATTAGGAAACCCATATTCTTTTAAATCATCAAAGCTAATCTTAGTATCTTCTACAACATCATGCAAATAGGCCACTGCTTTTTCTATATCTGTATCCATCATAGAAGCTACCGCTTTAGGATGTTCAATATAGTCGTTTCCACCTTTATCTTTTTGGCCTAGATGTGCTTTTTTCGCTAATGCATATGCTCTTTGTGCATACATAACTTACCTATAGATATGAAATTACTAGAGCCACAAGCCCGCACGCAACCATGACTTTAATCGGTCCTGTTTTAAATTTTCTCAATACTATAAAAGCTCCAATAAATAAAATCAAGCTTTCTATATTAAGAGCACTCAACGAAACAGCACCTTCTGGCCAAAAACAGGCTATGATCATTGATACTCCGCTAGCCGCAATTAGAGCTGTAACCGCAGGACGAAGACCTTTTAAGATTGCTTTAACACTTCTTAATTGTCGATACTTATAATAAAACCAAGCCAGAAACAAAACAATCACAAAACTAGGCAATACTGTTCCTAATGTACTTACAATTGCTCCTGGCACTCCAGCAATTTTCGTCCCTACAAAAGTTGCAGCATTAATTGCTATGGGTCCCGGTGTCATTTGTGAAATCGTTACAATATCTCCAAACTCTCGTACTGTAAGCCAATGATTTAAATCTACAACTTGATTTTGAATGATAGGTAAAGCCGCATACCCTCCACCAATACTTAATAATCCGACTTGAAGGAAGCTTAACAATAATTGTATCAATATCATTTTACTTCCCCTCTTTTCTTTTCAAATATATATCCTGCAATGCCACATCCAAGTATGATCAATAATAAATGTACATTAAAGACAACACTTAACAAGAAAGCAACAAGCATCAATACAATATATATCGCCTCGCCTTGTGAGACGATATCTTTTGCCATTTTATAAACCACATCACAGATAACAGCACAGACTCCAGCTTGCATTCCAAATAAGATTGTTTGAATCGCTTCAACTTGAATAAACCAGTCGTAGCATAAAGTAATAATAGAAATCACTAAAAAAGGTGGAAGAACCGTCCCAAACACCGAGACGATTGCCCCAACAACTCCTTGTATGCGATATCCAATTATGATTGAAGCATTGATTGCAATTGCTCCTGGAGATGATTGCGCTATAGCCACAAGATCCATCATTTCATATTTATCGATCCATTCATACTCTTCCACAAACTTCTTCTGCATCAAAGGAACGATCACATATCCTCCACCAAAAGTAAATGCACTTAATGAAAATGTGGATCGAAATAGTTGAAATAACACTTTATAATCTATCTTCATAATCCTATTCCTTCCTAAAAGAAAATACAAAAATAAAAATGGCCCAAATGTATTTTCTTTTTCCGTACATAGTATACCTAATGTTATCTTAAGATAAAAGAAAGATTTATTTAATATAACATCAAACAAAAGAAAAAAGCCTTCATCATACGATAAAGGCTTAAAGATCTTTAAAATCGATTTTACTTAACTTCTACAGAAGCACCAGCATCCATCAATTTCTTTTTGATTTCTTCTGCTTCTTCTGGAGAGATGTTTTCTTTGATTGCAGCAGGAGCACCGTCTACTAATTTCTTAGCATCAACTAGTCCTAAACCTGTGATTTCACGTACTGCTTTGATTACAGCAACTTTTGTTCCACCAACATCAGTTAATGTAACAGTTACTTCTGTAGGTCCTGCAGCTTCTTCAGCAGCACCTGCAGCAGGAGCAGCAACAGCAGCAGCTGCAACTACACCGAATTTTTCTTCGATTGCGCTTACCAAGTCGTTTAGTTCAAGAATTGTAGCTTCTTCTAAGTAAGCAAGAATATCTTCATGAGTTAATTTAGCCATTTTTCTTTTCCTCCTATAAATTATTCAGCAGCTGCCTCAACAGCTGGTTCAGCAGTTTCTTCTGCCGGTTTTACTTCTTCAGCCTTTACAGTTCCATTTTCTTTAGCTTCAGCTAATGCCTTAATAGTCATAGCGAACTTAATTACTGGAGCATTCAAGCAAGAAGCGAATTTAGCCAACATACCTTCTTTGTTAGGTAATGATGACAATTTTTTAATTGTATCAGTGTCAACCATTGACCCATCAACAATACCAGTTTTTAACACCAAGTTTTCGTGGTTTTTAGCAAATTTAGCTAATACACGAGCTGGAGCAACTGGATCCTTACCAAACGCTAATGCGTTAGGACCAACCAATCCTTCGCTGAAATCGTTGTATCCAAGTTTTTCACTTGCGCGGCGAGCGATTGCATTTTTGTATACCTTAAGTTCAACATCTTCTTCACGTAATGCGCGACGAAGTTCTGTTACTTCAGCAACAGTCAAACCACGGTATTCAACAAGTACAACTGAACTTGCTGCTTCCATTTTTTCAGCTAAGGCGTTAACGTCAGCTTCCTTTTTTGCAAGGATATCTTTGTTCATTCGTTCCACCTCTTCTTTCTTTTATTGCAACAATATTCGAAAGAAAAGCCCATACCAAAGTACGGGCTTTACAATGCAAAAACAATACTTACTGCATCAACCCTCGGTAACATGATTAAGCTTTCGCCGTTACTGTCTTTGGAATATTGATAACAATCAAATTCTAAATGTTCTTTACTGCTTTGTCAAACTATTTTTCAATAGTGACTTTAATTCCAGGACCCATTGTAGTAGAAAGAACTAAATTTTTCATGTAAGCTCCTTTTACTGTAGTTGGGCGTGCTTTTGCAATCGTGTTGTAGATTGCACGGAAGTTTTCAACAAGCTTGTCTTCTTCAAAGCTCACTTTACCGATCATAACATTGATGTTTCCTTCTTTGTCAACACGGTAAGTAACTTTACCTTTCTTGATTTCATCAACAGCTTTTGCAACATCCATTGTTACAGTTCCTGTTTTAGGGTTTGGCATTAAACCTTTAGGTCCTAAAACACGTCCTAATTTTCCTAACTGACCCATCATATCTGGAGTAGCTACCAATACATCAAAATCGAACCAACCTTTTTGGATTTTTTCGATGATGTCAGCTCCGCCTACAAAGTCAGCACCTGCTTCTTTAGCAGCTTTTTCTTTGTCACCTTGAGCGACTACACATACACGCTGTGTTTTACCAGTTCCATTTGGCAATACCATTGCACCACGAATCTGCTGATCAGCATGACGTGGGTCAACATTTAAACGGAAACTTACTTCAACACTTGCGTCAAATTTAACTGTACTTGATTTTTTTGCTAATGCTACTGCTTCTTCGATTGAATAAGTTTTTTCAGAATCAACCAATTTAGCAGCTTCAGCATATCTCTTACTTACTTTTGCCATTTCGATTCCTCCTATTCAAATCCTTCAATTTTAATACCCATGTTACGAGCAGTACCAGCTACGATCTTCATAGCTGCTTCAATGTCATTAGCATTCAAATCTGGCATCTTGTATTCAGCGATTTCTTTTAACTGATCTACTGTGATAGTACCAGCGATTTGTTTCTGGTCTCCACTAGCCTTCTGAATGTTTGCTGCTTTCTTTAACAAGTTTGCAGCTGGAGTCGTTTTCAATACGAAATCAAAGCTTTTGTCTTCGTAAGCTGTAATGATTACAGGAACGATATCTCCTTTACGATCTTTTGTTGCGTCGTTAAATGCTGTACAGAACTGTGGCATGTTGATACCAGCACTTGCCAATGCAGGACCTGGTTTAGCTCCGCCAGCCATAAATTGCAACTTACAAACTTTTGCAACTTTCTTTTTAGCCATAAGACACACCTCCTATTTTGGTCTTATGCAGTGGTCTTAACGAGTGGGTTGCGCACTCTGCCACGCATGCTAATCTATAATACAAAATTAAATGTTCTATTTCAAGGCTTTTTTTGTAAATATAAGCATAAAATCCAAACATTTATCATTTTATCCTTTTCATCACGCTTAATATATTCTATACTTGTCTTGTAGCAGAGTAAAAATATGAGCGTTAAGTGTTCTAAACACGGGGAGTTGGTTTAGAAACGAAAAGATTTTCTTGCGGTTCATATTTTGCATCCCGCTGTTGTGATGAAAAAAAGAACCTCCTTTTTTCCATTCACAATATGGAAAAGGAGGTATTTTTATATGAAACAATACTTTGTTATGTTAAACGAGAATGCACGCTCAATTAAAAATGTGCACGTGATCGTTGGTGTCAGCTTATTTTTCGCATTAAACGTTATCATGAACCTGTTTGTATCGGTATATATTACACCGGAAATCAAAGTTGGTTTTGCCAGCATTGCCACAGCTGCAAGTTGTTATTTCTATGGACCAATTCCAAATCTAATCGTTGCCCCGCTTTTAGACTTTGTTAACTTCATTGTTAAACCAAGTGGAACTTACTTTCCAATCTTTATGATCAGCACTTTTGCTACGGCAGCTATTTTCTCTTTCTTCTTTTATGGACAAGACAAAGTTTCTTTAAAGCGAGTAATATTGGCACGACTTAGCTATGACATCATCGTTAGTTTATTCTTAAACTCACTCTTTACTTCAATGCTTTGGGGAACTCCATTCTGGGCAATTGTTTCACCAAAGATTGTAAAAAATCTTATCTGTCTGCCAATTCAAGTAGTCGTTCTATACCTAACAATGAAAACTTGTACGCAGCTAAAGCCTAGACTTAAAGCTTAATTTTTAAGACATCTCCTACAAAATAAAGAGATCCACACAAAAGAATATTTTCTTTTGTGTTTTTTATTATTGTTTCCAGTTCATCAAATTCAATAATAGGCAATCCAAGATGCTCTAATGGATAAAGTCGATCTGTATCGAAACGAACCAATACGATATCTTTTGTAAGCTTTTTTAATTCTTCGATCATATCCGATGCATCTTTTTCTTTTAATACAGAAAAATAAATCGTCCCATCAAATGATTGAATTTCATTTACCAAAGCTTTGATACCTGGAACATTGTGCGCTCCATCCACTAAAACATATGGATCCTCTCTTAACACACTAAATCGTCCTAACCAGTTAAAATTATCCAGCACTTCCTGAATATGCTTGCTGCTAATGGAGTAACCTAGCACAAATAAAGTTTCCAAGGCTAAAATCATATTGTCAATTTGATATTCTGGGATCTTCGCAAAATAATCAACACCGTTGTATACGATCTTATATCCATCTTTTGTCTTGGTAATATCAGACAAAGACACAAATCCTAACATGACATTTAAATAATCGGCAACAAGTTCCATTACTTTTTGACAGGCAGGATCCTTCTCTGTCGTTAATGCGATCGCATTCGGTTTAAAAATACCGGATTTTTCATAAGCAATTTGTTCTAGAGTATCCCCTAAGAACTCTTGATGATCTAAACCTACATTCGTAATCAAAGTGGCCATATAGTCTAGTGAAGTTGTCGCATCAAGCCTTCCACCAAGCCCAACTTCTATGATGGCAACATCTACATTTTGTTCAATAAAGTATACTAAAGCCATCCAAAGATCAATTTCAAACATCGTTAACTGTTTTTCTTCAAAAAATGCATCCCAAGTATCATAAATCCTTTCCCAATCCTCTAATGAGATATCCTTTGAATCAATTTGTATCCTCTCCATATGAGACACTAAATGAGGTGAAGTAAACATACCCGTTTTATAGTCTTCACTTTGTAAAAACATAGAAAGCCACTTACAAGTGCTTCCTTTCCCATTTGTCCCTGCAACTTGAATCTTTTTTAAGCTTTTGTGTTCCGGTAGATATTCATCCAGCCATTTTCTAAAAAGAACCAAATCGTGATTCTTCCCTTTTTTGTTTTCCATTTTTTTAATTTTATCTTGTACATTCATAGTGGTATTATATCATTAGTCAAACAGAAATGAGGAATAATTATGATCATGAATAACGATTGGGACGCTCTATTTGATCAGGAGATCCAAAAAGAATATCTATTGAACCTTCGATATTTCTTAGCTCGTGAATATAAGACAAAACAGATCTTCCCGGTAAAAGAAAACATCTTTGCGGCATTTAAGACAACTTCTCTAAAAGATACAAAAGTTGTCATTTTAGGACAAGATCCCTATCACAATGTTGGACAGGCACAAGGATATGCCTTCTCTGTGCCATCCGATTTTCCTTTACCACCATCATTAAAAAATATTTATAAAGAATTAGAAAACGAATATCATGTACCGGTTCATAGAAGCGGTGATCTTACCGACTGGGCAAGACAAGGCGTGCTATTGATGAATACAGTATTGACCGTTGAAGCTCATAAAGCTTTTTCTCATAGTAAGATGGGATGGCAAAACTTTACAAACGAAGCTTTGCGATGGATCAATAAAAAAGATGGACCTGTAGTCTTCATGCTATGGGGAAACAGCGCGATCAATGCTAAAAAGTTTCTAGACAACCCAAAACATCTTGTACTAACATGTGCCCATCCATCTCCATTAAGCGCTTCAAGAGGATTCTTTGGTTGTAACCACTTTAGATTGGCCAACGAATACTTAGAAAGTTATGGAGAAACCCCAATCAAGTGGATCTAAACCAACTTTAATCTATATTTTTACAAAACAGATTATTTATCACAAACAAGAACCCAAACACAAGATTGATCAAACCATATCCCATCCATGACCATTGCTGTTTGGAAAATCTGGAGGCATATGTCAACATTGGATTGGCATCTTGTAAATAACCAATATATTGGATCAATCCAAATAACATTAATGCACTTACAAAGATCAGGATTAGTTTTAAGATCATCTCTACGACCTGCATCTTCATAAATACATCCGAATCAATGCCCAACTGGAAAAATACTCTTTGTTTTTCCAGTTTTTCTTTTATCTGCTGCTTTTTAAAATGATATTGCGTAAAGACCATCACGCATAAAACAATAAATGAGAGCATGCAGTTCAAAATCAGTTCATCATGCGCTATCTGATAATTTTCTTGTTTGATAAAAACATTATTGGAAAACATCATGTTATTCTCACTGGCAATTTTGGATATATCCGTTTCAATTGGAAGAGTATCCGCTTCTTTATCATAATAAAGCTCAATATGACTAACTGGATTGTCCAAGCCAAATACAATATCCGATGCATAAATACGATAAGGAGTATGTAAATCATATTGGAAACTGTTGGATGGTTTGTATTCTCGAATGATTCCCCCTATTTTTACCTTTTTATCTTCTTTATCATAGGAATGAATTGTGATCGTATCTCCTACATGGATCGTATCCTCTTGATAGATCTTATCTGTATCATAGAAAAACTCCGAGTTGGCACTTAACTGGGATCCTAATTCATCTATATAAAAAGTATATTCCGGCAAATAGATGTAAACTGTCTCTCCTTTTAAATACGCTTCTTTATCAAAAGTTCCTTCAGACAGGTTTTCTTCTAGAAAATCTTCCAGTGAATCAACCGGGACATATACCATATCCGGGAAAATCTGTTTATTTAGATTCCAGTCTAGATCAATGATAAACTGATCCAGTCCGGAATCCCATATATCCGAATCTTCCATGCCATTCCATGTTATATAGCTTGTATTGTCATAATAATACGTTTCATATTTCGTCAAGTTCTGGTTTGCGGTCAGCTTCTGAACGATTTCTTTATCGATCGAATCGTATCTTTCATGTCTTACCTGATAAGCATCTTTAGATTCCTGTATCATATACACAAGACTACGTGAAGATTCAAGACTTATATCGCTTGTTTCATCCCATATATCGGCAATATATTGATTATGTATCTGACTTGCTAGCCCTTGATATAAAAACACCAACAAAACGATCGAAATCATCATCTGGATCAATTCCTGTTTCCAATGAAATCGCAATGAACGAAGCATCATCCTAAATGGTGTTTGTTTCTTATATTTCACTCGAATCGCTTTTTTTACAACCATTTCCTGATCTGAAAATGAATTGATATTTAAAGGAACTTTTCGGATTTGAAGAAAACAAAAGATAATGACAAGTATCAGTGCTGCCAAATAAATCGATAAAGAAACAACAATCGTAATTGGATAAATCGAAAACAAGATACAGCAGATTCCAAATATCATTATAGGCAGGATCAATGCCTTTGATAAAAGTTTTAAGAAATCTTTACACAACATAAATGAGCTGGCTCCTAAAGATTTCAACATTTGAATTTCCTTAGTGTGTTGATTGGTCCAATTATAAAAAGTGTATGTTATCAAAAGTAAAGTATAGATGATCGAAAAGCACGCCAGTATCGTATAAGGAAGATTTTGTCTGGAAAAAGGATCATAGACAAATTCAACCATATCGTTATACACAAAACGATTTCCATCTTTTAGGACAATTTCATCCATTACATCAAAATAATTTTCAAGTGGCAAAATAAATATGTTTGTTTGTTGAAGTGAAAAAGAGTCATCTTCCTGTATAAAGAAATTAACCAAAGAACCTTGATTGATCCAGGTTGCCGAATAATTATCCAGGATACCGCAAAGTCTGTATTCTTTTTTAAAGATCTGATCTCCAGACTGGATCGATAAAGTAATATTTTGATCCAATGTATAATCAATTCCCAGACCATCCAGTATGTAAGCTTCGATGGCAATCTCTTCAGGTCTTGAAGGAAGTTTTCCCGTTTTTAATGAAATATTGGAAATCTCGTAAAAGGAATCATCAACAATACCGATATTGCCCGCATATTCATCATTATATTGAACCTGGCCATAGACGCTCATTTTACCAATCGTATCTAACATCTGATGATCATACAACATATTCTCATTTTCTTTTGTCACATCATAAACAGATGCATACCAGGAACCATAGAGATCTTCATTATGTTCTTTTTTGGTTTCAAACACCCTTATCTGCATGAACAATGAAAAAAGGATCAACATCAAAGACGAAAACAACACAACACTAAAACGTATAAACAGCTTTCTATTTTTGGCATAGTATGCAAACTTATGATGTTTCATATCGCTTCACCTGCCCATCTTCCATATAGATCAAGGCATCGGCTCTTTTTGCTAGATCGATATCATGAGTAACCATGATGATCGTTTGTGAATACATGGCCTGGCATTCCTTTAACAGATTCATAACCTGCTTCGTGTTTTCTCTATCTAGATTGCCGGTTGGCTCATCTGCCAGGATAATATCCGGTTTACGAATCACAGCTCTTGCGATCGATACTCTTTGCTGCTCTCCACCAGATAATTCAAAAGGAAATTTATCCACCAATTTATTTAGATCAAGATACTGGATCACTTCATTGACAAATGCTTGATCCACTCTTTCACCATTTAAATCAAATGGCAACATCAGATTTTCCATAACGGTCTGTTCCTGTAAAAGATTAAAGAATTGAAAAATAAAACCAATATGTTCTCTTCGAAAACGAGAAAGTTCTCTTTGATCAAGTTTGGTCAATTCATGATCTTTGACAAGAATGGATCCAGAATCTACCGAAATCAATCCTCCAATCGCATTCAATAAGGTTGACTTTCCACAACCGCTCTTTCCAATGATACAACTAAAAGTAGATGGCATAATTTTCAAAGAGCAATTCTGCAGTGCTTTTGTTGGTGTACTAAGACCATGATACGTCTTATTTACTTCAGTTAATGTTACGATAGGTTTCATGATATCCCTTCTTTCCATCTACATTATATGCATTAAAAATTACAAAAAGATTACAATCCTATCTTTCGCTTTAATTATATAAGACTTTTATTTAAGAATATATGAATCGACCATAAAAAAATGCTGTCATGATGACAGCACTATTTATGTACAAAATATTCCAATACTTTATATCCGTGTTCTTCTAAAGCTTCACAAATTTCTTTTGGATCCAGAGTATCACAGCGAATCACTAGATTTGCCACACCATTTTCAAAAGAATAAACACCGATATGGGAAATATTGATACCTTTTTCCACGAAAATAGCGGAAAGTTTACCAATCGCTCCTACTTCATCTTTGACAGAAACAGTAATACGTGCACCAACTTCATCCCAGCCCAAGACATTCAAGAAACAACTAAACACATCGGTTTGAGTAAGAATTCCTACAACATCCCCTGTCTGATCCACAACTGGCAAACATCCAATATCACTTTTCAACATTTTAGATGTTGCATATTCCATTAATTCATCTTGATCAACCGATACCACATTTTTGATCATGACTGTTTCCACTGTTGTTTTAGATAAAAGATAATTTAATTCATAAATACTAAGGCTTGTTGCCTGACTAGTTCCTGAGTTTGAGATCATCCCTTCTGTGATCAATCCTACAAGCTTGCCATTTTCTGTAACTGGAACACGATGAATCTTATTTTGATTCATTAAATCAATAATTTCTGAAATCGTTGTATCCTTTTCTGTACAAATGACATCTTTGGTCATAAAATCTTTAACTTTAAACATTATCTTATCCTCCTAAATAGGCTTTTTGAATCTCTGGTGAATTGATCAATTCTTCACCGGTACCGCTTAATACGATTTTTCCTGTTTCAAGAACATACGCATGATGGGCAATCGATAAAGCCATCTTCGCATTTTGTTCAACCAGTAAAACCGTTGTTCCCTGAGCATTGATTTCTTTAATAATTGAAAAAATTTCTTTTACTAGAATTGGGGCTAAACCCATACTTGGTTCATCCAGTAACATTAACTTTGGCTTGGCCATTAAAGCCCTTCCCATGGCTAACATCTGCTGTTCACCACCAGATAAAGTTGAAGCATCCTGATTGATACGCTGTTCTAAAATAGGGAACTGCTTATACACTTTTTTTAGATCTTCTTCGATGCCTTTTTTATCTTTTCTTAGAAAAGCACCCATCATTAAATTTTCATAAACACTTAATCCAGTAAAGATTCGCCTTCCTTCAGGAACTTGCGTCAAACCAGCTGCTACAATATTTTTAGGATTGGTTTTATAGATAGATTGACCTAGGAATTCAACATCTCCGGAGCTTTTCTTGACGATTCCACTGATCGCCTGCAACATCGTTGTCTTTCCGGCACCATTTGCCCCAATCAATGAAACAATTTCTCCTTCGTTGACATCAATGCTGACACCTTTTAAAGCTTCGATCACACCATAGTGTACATGGAGATCTTTAACTGATAACATTGCCATAATTAAATTTCCTCCCCTAAGTACGCCTTGATTACAAATTCATTGTTCTTGATTTCTTCTGGAGATCCATTGGCGATCATCTTTCCATAATCAAGTACATAAATTCTTTCACAAATGTTCATGACCAAAGACATATCGTGTTCAATCAAGATAACAGTTAATTTATATTTTTCACGAATATGATGAATTAGCTTTGTTAAATCGGCTGTTTCCTGTGGGTTCATACCAGCAGCCGGCTCATCCAAGAATAAGATTTTTGGCTGAATTGCCAGAGCACGGGCAATTTCAAGTCGCCTTTGTTCACCATAAGGTAAATTGGTTGCCATCTCATTGCGTTTTGAATACAAGCCAACTTCCTTTAACAATTCACAGGCTTTTTCTTCGACCCATTTTTCTTCTGAGTAATAAGAAGGAAGTCTTAAGATTGCCGCAATTGTTCCATATCGAACATTTTTGTGCATCGCAACTTTAACGTTTTCTAATACCGTCATTGCCTTGAACAAACGGATGTTCTGGAATGTACGAGAAATCCCATAGCTTGTGATCTTATATGGTTTTAAACCACCAAGCTGGATTTTCTGTCCATCTTCATTTAATTCGATCAAACCACTGCTTGGTTCATATACACCTGTTAAAAGGTTAAACAATGTCGTTTTCCCTGCACCGTTTGGCCCAATCAATCCAATCAATTCCCCTTGATTAATAGTCATGGACACGTTAGAAACAGCACAAAGACCACCAAAGTTTTTTGTCAAATTCTTCACTTCTAGAATTGGTTCCATTATTTATCCCCCTTTCTAGATGCAAAGAGCTTTTTGAAAGACAACTCACGCTGTCCCAAAAGTCCTGTTGGCTTAAAGATCATGATTGCAACTAAGGCAAGACCGTAGATGATCATACGGATTTCAGAGAAGTTCGCAAGGACCATATTGATGATACCAATTACAATGGCCGCAATGACACTTGAAGTCATAGAACCCATACCACCAAATACTACCATAACTAGAATATCAATCGATTTATTGAATGTAAACTGGTTAGGTTTGATTACATAGAAATTACATGCATATAAAGCGCCTGCCAAGCTGGCTAATAAAGCACCAATTACAAAAGCGATTACTTTATATTTTGTCGTGTTGATTCCCATAGCTTCACTGGCAATCTCATCTTCACGAATTGAAATACACGCACGACCTGGAGCACTATGCGTAAAATTACAAACGATCATAATTGAAATTACGACACCAATCATCAACAATGGCCAGCTTGTTAACTGAGGAATTCCATTCAATCCTGCTGCTCCATTGGTAATCTTCATATTCTGGACCAAGATACGAATAATTTCGGCAAATCCTAGTGTTGCGATTGCAAGATAGTCACCACGAAGTCTTAAAGTAGGAATGGAAACGATCAACGCAATAAGTGCAGAAATCGCAAATCCAACCAAGATACCAATCATGAATCCCCCAAAATTAGGCATCATCTTAGTAATAATACCAGCAGCATATGCACCAATGCACATAAAACCGGCATGTCCCAATGAGAATTGTCCACAAATTCCAATAACCAAATTCAAAGATACAGCTAGAATAATATTGATACAAATATTATAAAGGGTAATCTGATAATAAGAATTGATGATACCCAAATTCATCAACAAAGAACAAAGCACAAAAGCACCAACCGCCAAAAGCAGCCATGCAATATTTTCTTTTGATAAATATTCTTTTCGCATATCTTACACCTTCTCTTTCACGTTTTTTCCTAAAAGTCCATCTGGCTTTAAGATCAAAACTAAAATCAAGATTACATATACGATCGCATCTTTATATAATGAACTTCCATATGCTGTAACCAGTGTTTCGGCAATACCGATAAATAATCCACCAATCATGGCACCAGGAATGTTTCCAATACCGCCAAATACAGCTGCGATAAAGGCTTTTAGACCTGGTGTCATTCCCATCAATGGGTTAATTGAATTGTAATAAACACCAACCAATACACCTGCAACACCAGCTAGGCAGGATCCTAAAAAGAATGTAAAAGAAATCGTTGTATCGACATTGATACCCATCAATTTAGCTGCATCCTCATCTACACTAACAGCACGCATTGCACGTCCCATCTTTGTCTTATTTACGATATAAGTCAATAACACCATCAAAATGATTGTAATCACAAAGATATAGATCTGCATCATCGTAATACGAACACCACCCAACGAAAATGCGGTATTCTCTAACAAATCTGTTGGAAAGGTTTTAACATCACTTCCAGCAAAATACTGCATTGTATACTCTAATACATAAGAAACACCCATGGCTGTGATCAAAGCCGTGATCCTTGTCGCATGACGTAAAGGCTTGTAGGCAATACGCTCAATTACAACGCCTAACACACCACACAATAACATTGCGATGATCAAAGCAACAAAGAAGTTTAAATGAAAAAACGTTGTTGCATAAAAAGCCGTAAAAGCACCTAACATGTAGATATCACCATGCGCAAAGTTGATCAATTTAATAATTCCATATACCATCGTATACCCTAATGCGATCAAGGCATAGATGCTTCCTAGCGATAATCCATTGATCATCTGCTGTAGAAACTGAATCATAGTCATTCTCCTTCCTTAGCTAAAAAAGTGGAGAAAGTTTGCTTTCTCCACATCATTGTTCCATATACCTTATTCAGCGTTTGGATCAACTTCTACAGGGTTAACCTGTTCACCATTCTGAAGTTCAACAACAAGAACTTTCTTCAAAGGTGTGTGTTCTTCATCAAATGTAAAGCTACCTGTCAAACCAGTAAATTCAATATTTTTGATCGCTTCATTGAAGGCTTCACCTGTTTTTCCAGCCTCTTCCAATGCCTGCAAACCTAAGTTTGTTGCATCATAAGCAAGTACTGAGAACATATCTGGTTCTTCATTATATTCAGCCTTGTAAGCTTCGATAAATGAAGTTAATTCTTCAGAAGCATCAACCGTTGTATAAGCTGTTGTGAAATATACATCATTCAAGTTTTCTTCACCTGCAAGTTCTGCAAGTTTAGGTGAATCCATTCCATCTGGTCCTAAGATTGTCTGTGAAATACCAGCATCTCTAGCCTGTTTGATGATCAAACCAGATTCACTATAGTATCCTGGAACATAAAGTACATCAAAATCTTCTTCACTAATTTTTGATAATGCTGCATTGAAATCTGTATCTCCTGAAGAATAACTTTCCTGAGCAACGACTTCACCGCCTAATGCTTCAAATTTACTTACAAAGTCTTCCGCAAGACCTTTTGCGTAATCACTAGTTGCATCTGAATAAACAACAGCTTTTGTCTTACCTAAATTTTCATGGGCAAATACAGCCATCGCACTAGCCTGTGAACTGTCTTCAAAACATACACGCCAAGCATATTCATAAGCGGAACCATCTTCTTTTAACATACCGCCATTTTGTGTAACAGCTGGACTCAATACTGGTGTCTGATTTTCGTCAGCTGCTGGATATGTTGCGATAGAATCACCAGATGTAGCTGGACCTACCTGCATAACAACTTGATCTTCTGTCATCAATTTTGTCGCAATAGAGTAAGCTTCTCCTGAATCACTCTTATTGTCCATTGATACAGCTTCAGCTTTGTATTTTGCATCTTCGCTTTCGTTATATTGTTTAATTGCTAATTCTGTACCTTTATTCATAGCCTGACCATAAGTTGCTACATTTCCGCTCAACTCATAATTAAGGCCAATTTTTACTGTATCTCCCTCAGATAATGTGACCGCTTCATTGGCTGCACCACCAGAGCTGCATCCTACTAGCATACTGGCTGCGATCGTACCAGACGCTAAGACTTTCCAAAAGTTGCCTTTCATAATTCATCCCTCCGTAACATGTGTATATCATACTCTTTGTTTGTTTTCTTTGCAAGGATTTTCGAAGATTTTTTGAAAATTTACAGATAAAATGTAAAAGTTTTTCATAAGCATTTCATTACATTATCGTATATAATGTCGGTGTAGAAAAAGGGGTCAATATTACTATGCAAAGTATCAAAAATATATACAAGATCGGGCCAGGGCCAAGCAGCTCCCATACCTTTGGTCCAATGAAGGCATCTTCTTATATGCTGGAAAAATATCCAGAAGCAGATCGTTTCGATGTTATCTTATATGGTTCATTAGCTTTGACCGGAAAAGGTCATTTAACCGATATGATCATCAAAAAGACATTAAACCCAAAAGAAACAAATATCGAATTCAATCTCAAAGACACATGTAAACATCCAAATACGATGACCATTGAAGCATTCAAGGAAAATCAATCTTTAGGTAAACATCAATTTGTATCTGTCGGTGGAGGAAAAATCGAAATTGATGGGCAAAAAAATGATGAAGTTGACGATGTATATCCTCATTCCACGATGGATGATATCCAAAACTATTGTAAACAAAGACATCTACGTCTAGATCAATACATCGATATCTTTGAAGGGCCAGAATTTGATGCCTATATGAAAAACATCTTCAAGGCAATGTTAAAATGCGTAAAAACAGGATTAAACAAAACCGGTGTCCTACCAGGAAGCCTGAAATTAGACCGTGTAGCACACGCCTTATTTCAATCAGCCAACAGCTGTGAAGATATTACAGATAAAAACAATCTGTTAGTTTGCAGCTATGCCTATGCAGCCAGTGAACAAAACGCCAGCGGAGGAACGGTCGTGACCGCTCCTACGATGGGAAGCTGTGGTGTGCTTCCAAGTCTTGTCTATCATTTTTATCACGATCTGCATTATCCAAAAGTCACTTTGATCCAAGGCCTTAAAGTTGCTGGATTAATCGGTAATCTAATCCAGACAAATGCTACGATCTCTGGAGCCAAGGCAGGATGCCAGGCTGAAGTCGGTGCTGCCTGCGCTATGGGAAGTGCCATGGTTGCCTATTGTCAGATGCAAGCTAATGAACAGATCGAATGTGCTGCTGAAATTGGTTTAGAACATCATCTAGGTCTAACCTGTGATCCAGTTGGCGGATATGTCATGATTCCATGTATCGAAAGAAATGCCGTTGCCGCAACAAGATGTATTGATGCTGCAAGACTTGCTAAATACATTCGAAACGTAAAGAAAAACCGTGTCAGCTTTGACATGGTCGTTAAAACAATGAATCTAACCGGTAAAAAACTTCCAATCGAGCTTAAAGAAAGTGCTCTTGGCGGTTTGGCTGTTGTTGTCCCGGATAAAGTATAAAAGCGCTCCAGACTGATCAGCTTGTGTCAAGTAGACACACAAAATAATTAAAACATTTTGGTCCATCAGGCATTATCATGCCTGATGGATTTTTTTATATTGTTGCCTGTTGGCTTTTGTAATGTTCTTGTTTATATTTCATGATCCGTTTGTTTTCGGGGATCTTATATTCTGCTGGTGTCTCTGTCTTCAGTGCTTCACTTCTTACTTCGTAAGGTGTCCTGACCCCGAATCGTCTCTGATATCTTTCATATGTATAATAACGAAACCATTCCTCCAGGGCATGGATCAGCTCTTCTTTGGTTCGATAATGCTTTCCATAATACATCTCACATTTTAGGATTCCCCAGAATCCTTCCATAGGACCATTATCGATACAACAGCCGATTCGAGACATACTTTGTATCATTCCATGTTCTCGCAATTTGTTCTGGAACGATGGGCTTGTATATTGAAATCCCGCATCTGAATGAAATAGCGGATGTGCTTCCGGGTATGCTTCTACAGCCTTGTCAAAGGTATTATGCACAAGAACATTATTATTGGAATCTCCATATTTCTTACTGACAGGAAACCTGTCATACAGATCCAGAATCACGCTTAGATACAGCTTATGTTCAAATCTGTTTCCATACTTGAATTCCGTGACATCCGTTACCCATTTCTCATTTGGTATTGCCGCATTGAAATCTCTGTTCAGTACATTTGGTGCAGCCTTTGCATCTTTTGCCCGTACTGTACAGTTTTGCCTTTTCTGACGGATCCGACTCTTTATGCCCAGGTACCGCATCACTTTGTAGACCTGATATTCTGTATATGCTGTTCCTTTGTCATGATTGATATAATCCTTCATCATCCGATATCCCAATTTATGATCATAGGTTTCATGATAGGCTCGTACGGTTTCAATTAATAGATCCCATCTTTTGTCAAACTGAGATCGTTCATGATGAAGCCATCTATAATAATTGGCACGTTTTACACCCAGACACTGGCACATCTGGCTTATATTTGGTTTCTCTTCATTTTTCTTTATTTCTTCAGCGGTTTCTTTGATGGCCTGATATTTTGCCTCAAATCGGCTCTCTCGCCATATCGCCTCCTGGTATATTGTAAATGACTCATCTAAGTAGTCATCTACAATATACCTTTTTCCTTTCCATCAACCCTTCTAACCGTGGTTGATTACGGTTTGGTTATTCTGTATCATTTGAAATATGTGAATGTGGATTTGTATCGCCTCCTGTGGCTTTGACTACTTTCGAAAGGTTCTTACCACTCCGTATTCCAAAATAATGATTAGTTAGATGAGTCTTTGAATTCGTATCACGCACCAGGATTTGTGGAATCCGTGATGTGGTCGCACTTCACATATATTTTGAAAGGATGTGTTTTTATGATTCTCGTTGGTATCGACATTGGCAAGAAAAGTCATATGTTCTGTGTAATGGATCAGTCTACTGGAGATATCCTTGTTGATCCTTTGTCATTTAAAAACAATAAGGAAGGATTTGATCAGCTCATTCAAGCTATCAAGCCTTATTCAAAAGAAAACATTTTAATTGGCATGGAAGATACTGGCCATTATCACTTCAATTTATTAAAGTATTTACTAGATGCCAAGTATACAGTCGCTCTGATCAACCCGATCACAACGGATCTGACACGCAAGATGCAGCTTAGTTCAACCAAGGACGATGATCTTGATACGTTGACCATTTGCGATGTACTAGCTTCTGGTCCTCGTCGAAAAGGATACCGTATTTCTAAATTTGACTCCTTTGATCTCTACGAACAGAAACGGTTGACTCGTGAACACCACGACTTGAAAGAACAAAAGAACGTCTATACGAACAAGCTTCAAAAATGTATTGATATCGTGTTTCCAGAATTCAATGACCTGTTTAAGTCAAAATACGGAACAGTCTATATGAATATCCTTAAAACTTTTGGAAGCGCCGATGCCATTGCTCATGCCAATATTCGATCAATTCGAAAATGTTTTGAGACGTATACTAAAGGCAGAAAAATCTCTTTAACTGCTGAGCAACTTAAAGAAGCGGCGAAAAATTCCATTGGTTTTCCTTCCACGGCTGAAACAATTGAAATAAAGCATTTGATTGAAATAATTGAGATGCTGGATCAACAAATTGAAGAAATTGACAAAAAAATAGAAGAGTTCGCCCACGAAAACGACTCTCCTATCTTAAGCATCCCAGGGATTTCATATTTCTCTGGTACTTCTATTTTAGCGGAATTAGGAGATTTACACAACTATTCGAAAGCTTCTCAGGTCATAAAATTTGCCGGAGTGTCTCCAAGCAAATACAAAAGCAGTCAGTTCGAAGCTCAGCATACCGCTATCACCAAGAAAGGATCAAGGTATCTTCGTAAAACGCTTTATCAAGTCATTCTTCCGGTCATCAAGTTCAATCCAGTTTTCGAAACATTCTATAAACTCAAACGATCACAAGGAAAAAGTCACCGATGTGCACAAGGGCATTGCGTTCGAAAACTATTGCGAATCATTTATCATTTAGAAACGACGAATCAAAAGTTTGATCCATCAATGATTAGATAAGAAAACAGTCGTTAAAAACGGGACCTGGAAAAGGTCTTTTCGTCATGCCTTTTTATTCACAAATTCAAAGATCAATACAAAATCAGTTAACTATATTCAGCCCAATAACGTTTTCAAACTTTTTCATAATTAGGATTGATTTTTATATAGTTAGCTTTCGATCTCGTCCACTTTTTTTAACAGGCGATTCTCCAACCGAGCTACTTTTAATTCACGCTCGGCTTTTTCAAGTTTTCTTCTTAACAGCTCGACTTCATCCAGTTCGTATTCTGATTTATGATGACCTCGTTTATCGGATAAACCATCATAACCATTTTTGATGTATTTCTGTACCCACTGATATACATTGGCATAGGGTACTTCAAATACTTTGGCTGTCAGTCTGTAATTCTTGTCATGTTCCAGGCAATAATCCACAATCTCTTTACGTTCTTCCTGCGTTGTATTTCGGCTCTTGGTCATATACACATCTCCCATCGGTTTATAATCCGTTTGTTCTATATGACCATTATACTTCTTTACCCAGTTAATGACGGTAGTATCGGAAGGAATATCGAATGCCGTTGCCACATCCAGATAAGAACCTTTTCCGTTCAAATAAACTTGTACGACTTTTTCCTTAAATTCTTTCGTATAAGATTTGTTTCGAGATTCTTCATCAAAGGCAGAAGCTCCAAGATTCTTATACTGTACGAACCATTTACGAATGGTTCCGCGATCGACTCCCACTTCGTTGGCCAATGATTCGTAAGAATCCTCACCCCTTTCATACCTTTTTACTATTTCCATTTTTAACTCTTTTGAATACTTACTTTTTCTTCCCATATAAAAATACGATCCTCTCTGTATTCAGTACGTTTTAATTATTTGTACTGTCTACTTTTGAGAATCGTATCAGACGAAGCGCTTTTTTTATGAATAAATTATAGTGGAACTATCGCAGAAGCGACATTCCAGAATACTTCAAAGATACTGTTTCTTAACATATACAAAGGAACATCCAAAATTCCCGAGAATAAGACTGCGATAAAAATGAAATAGAAGATCTGTGATCCCTGGATAAAACGATAATATTGATCATCTGGCAAAAAGGAGAACAAGATCTTTGAACCATCCAGCGGTGGTATTGGAATCAAGTTAAAGATCCCAAACGCAATAGAGATACTTGATGTACCAATTAAACATGAGGCAACAAAATCACCTATTGTAGTTCCTAATAAAAAAACAGGAGCAAATTTTACCAGCAGCATATAGATAACCAAAACCAAAAAAGCTAAGATAAAGTTTGCCAAAGGGCCGGCAAAGCTTGTCCAAATAATTCCCGTTTTTTGATCTTTATAATATCTTGAATCAATAGGTACCGGTTTGGCCCAACCAAACCCGAAAAACATCAAACAAAGCACCCCTAACCAGTCAATATGCCTAAAAGGATTTAAACTTAAACGTCCTTCTAACTTCGCTGTTGGATCACCCATCCAATATGATACAAGAGCATGCGCCATTTCATGCACTGACATAGCCAGGACAACCGCAACGATACGAACAAGGATCGAAGTTATATCAAATCTAAGCATACTATACGTTAAATCTGAAGTGCATTACATCGCCATCCTGAACGACATAATCCTTTCCTTCTAAACGAAGTCTACCGGCTTCTTTGATGGCATGTTCACTTTCTAATTCATCAATATCTTCAAATCGGTATACTTCTGCACGAATAAATCCTTTTTTGAAATCGGTATGAATAACTCCCGCACAATCTGGAGCTTTCATGCCTTTTTTAAATGTCCAGGCACGACATTCATCTTCTCCAGCCGTTAAGAATGTACAAAGATTTAATACAGAATAGGCTTTTTGGATCAATAGATCAAGACCACTTGAATCCACACCAAGTTCATTTAAGAATGCGGTCTTTTCCTCTTTATCCAATTCCGATAATTCTTCTTCCATTTTGGCACATAACGCAACAACTTCATTATTCTGTGAACTTGCATATTCTACCAACTGGTTATAATACGCATTGGCTGATGGATCCATGACACCTTCTTCATCCAAATTGGCAACATAGATCATCGGTTTTGCTGTCAACAAATTATACCCTTTCAAAATGATGGCTTCATCTTCATCTACTTCTAATACACGTGCTGGTTTTCCTTCTTCCAACAACGGTTTTAAACGATTCAATAAAGCCATCTCGGCAACTGCATCTTTATCTTTCGTTGTTTTCGATTTCTTTTCAATCTTTCCAATACGATTTTCAACCGTTTGTAAGTCCGCTAAATTCAATTCAAGATTGATGATTTCCGCATCACGAACAGGATCCACACTGTTTTCAACATGAGTGATATTCGCATCATCAAAACAACGAACCACATGACAGATCGCATCTGTTAATCGAATATTTGATAAGAACTGGTTCCCCAATCCTTCTCCTTTGCTGGCACCTTTTACAAGACCGGCAATATCTGTAAATTCAAATGTAGTATAAATCGTTTTTTTAGGATGAAAGATCTCAACAAGACGATCGATCCTTGCATCCGGCACTTCTACGACACCCACATTGGGTTGAATTGTCGCAAAGGGATAATTTGCGGCTTCTACCTGACTTTTTGTAATAGCGTTAAACAGAGTAGATTTCCCAACGTTAGGAAGACCTACGATTCCAGCAGTTAATGGCATATTTCTAACTTCCTTTCACTTCTTCATGAACGACTACTTTTTTCAGCTTCTTTTCAAACTTTTGCCTAGGCATCAAAACACTTGCTCCACAACCTAAACATTTGATTCGAATATCCGCACCCATACGAATGATCTTCCATTGTTTTGATTTATGGCAAGGATGTTCTTTTTTCATCTCAACGATGTCATTTAGACCATATTCTTTTTCGTTCATCCATTTTTCCTTTCTTTATTGTGATATGACTCCAATGTATTTTCTAACAACATACATACAGTCATTGGACCTACTCCTTTAGGAACAGGCGAGATAGCTTTCACTTTATCACAAACGTCATCAAAGTCAACATCTCCACAAAGTTTTCCATTCTCCATTCGATTGATTCCAACATCGATTACAACGGCTCCGTCCTTGACCCAATCAGATTTGACCATTTTTGGCTGTCCAATAGCTGCAACTAGTATGTCCGCTTTCGATGTGATGGTTTTAATATCTTTTGTCTTTGAATGCACTATTGTCACCGTTGCATTTTTATTTTGCAATAACAAAGCCAGCGGTTTTCCTACAAGGTTGCTTCGTCCTAATACAACAGCATTCATACCAGAAAGATCATCTAAACCAATGCTTTCTAACATCGCCATTACTCCTTTAGGCGTACACGGAATAAAACCACTTCGATTTGTCAATAAAGCACCTGCATTTACTGGATGTAAACCGTCCACATCTTTTAAAGGACTGATCTTATCAATAACAGCCTGCTCATTTAAATGTTTTGGCAAAGGAAGCTGAACAAGGATCCCATCTACCGTATCATCTTCATTTTGCTGCTGCACGACATTCTCTAATTCCTGCTGTGAAATATCTTCTGGCAGAACGATCGTCTTGTTTTCCATTCCAATGGATAGACAAGCTTTTTCTTTGGAACGCACATAAGACTGGCTTGCCGGGTTGTTTCCTACTAAAATTACCGTCAGCAAAGGAAGTCGTTTATTTTCCTTTTTTAATGTTTCGATTTCTGCTTTCATCTTCTCTTTAAAAGAAGCTGCAAGTTCATTACCATAAATAATCATCCAAATAACTCCTTACTATCCAAAACGATCGTAACCGGTCCGTCATTTAACAATTCAATTTTCATATCTGCACCAAAAACACCCGTTTCAACATGTACTTCTTTTTTTAGCTCTTGATTAAAATAATCATATAAAGGTATCGCAACATCTGGTTTTGCTGCATCAATAAAGCTTGGGCGATTTCCTTTCTTCGCATTTGCATATAAAGTAAATTGACTAATTGATAAAACAGAACCAGAAATATCTTTTAGAGATAAGTTCATCTTTCCTTGTTCATCCGAGAAAACACGAAGCTTGACGATCTTTTGGATCATCTTATCCACAATTTCAGATGTATCTTCCTGACAAAAGCCAACCAATGCTAAATAACCATCTTCGATCTTTCCTGTAACAGTTTCATCAATTGTACAAGATGCATGACGTACTCTTTGTAAAACAACTCGCATTATTTTTCCTCCAATAGGCAAACAGCCATAGAGAGAATTCCTTCTTCATTTCCTACAAAGCCAAGTTTTTCTCCACGAGTTGCCTTAATTGATATCTTATCTACATTACAATGCAGAATCGATGCGATATTTTCTCGCATTTTTTGAATATGAGGTGCCATCTTAGGCTTTTCAGCCAATATAGTTGAATCAATATTACCAATCTTATAGTCCTTTTCATCCATTAAGTGATATACATGTTCCAACAATATCATGCTTGAAACACCTTTATACTTTGGATCTGTATCTGGAAAATGCTTTCCCAGATCACCTAAAGCTAAAGCACCTAGGACACTTTCCATGATCGCATGGGTCAAAACATCCGCATCGGAATGACCCAACAAACCTTTTTCATGTTCGATCTTAACTCCACCTAGTATTAAATCTCTTCCATTACATAGCTGGTGGATATCCACTGCCTGCCCTATACGCATATCTTTACTCCCAAACGACTTTAGATGTACGTGGTTTTCTTGGTGCTATTTCACCATCAGAATAGCCTAGAATACAATTACCAATTCCCTCATATTCTTCCAAGCCCCATTTTTTCAACAACTCTTTTCCCTCTTCGGTTTCAAACACTTCTTTAGCACGATGAATCCAACAACTGGACACTCCCAAAGAATTGGCTGCCAGCATCAAATTCTCCATAGCCAAAGAACCATCGTAAACATGTGTACGCACATCTTTTTTCCCGAATACAATAATCACACAATCCGCATGATAAAAAGGATCTGTATCCGCCTGCATAATAGATGCATTTAATTTAGAGATCGTATTCATCATTTTCTTATCTTGAACAACGACAAAAGCATATGCCTGACGATTCATACCACTCGGCGCCATTTGTCCTGCCGCTACGATTTTTTCTAATACGTCTTTGGGAACTCTTTGTTCCTTGTAGGATTTACAACTTCTTCTTTCTATGATATTTTCATATGCTTGATTCATAACTTCTCTCCTTTAAAAAAAGCCTGACTATAAAGTCAAGCTTAACGACATACTTGGATAAACTGTGGAGCACCACCTGGAATGTATACAGACTCAATTACTGTACGTCCATTGTAGTTTCCATGCACGGCTAAACCGTTTCCAATATAGATAGCGATATGATCGACACCACGTCCTCCGTTATTATAGTAAATCAAGTTACCTGGCTGAGGATCATTTGTATAATATCCATACATACCAGCATATTCATCTGGCCATAACTGGTAGGCATCTGATACACCAGCTAATGCAAGAGCCTGTTGAACAACCTGTGTACACCATTGTCCATCTGTAACCCCTACTAACGTCTGCGCTGCAGCAGCAATACGTGCGTTTAAATCGGCATAAGGATTTGTTGGTGTAGTTGGTTCCGTTGGTGTTTCTGGAACAGTTGGTTCAACTGGTGTAGTAGGAGTTTCTGGAGTACTTGGAGTCTCAGGTTCAACTGGTGTAGTTGGTTCAGCTGGAGTCTCAGGTTCAACTGGTGTAGTTGGTTCAGCTGGAGTTTCCGGCGTACTAGGTTCTTCTACTGGAGTTGATGGTTCTGCAGGAGTTTCTGGTTCAACTGGTGTTGTCGGTTCTTCTGCTGGAACTTCCTCAACTGGTGTTGTAGGCTCTGCTGGAACTTCTTCAGCAGGAGTCTGTGTTTCTGTAGTATTATCCACTGGAGTTTCAACAACTTCCTGTGTATTCTTCTCTTCTTCTTGTTTCTGTACTTCTTTTACAACGGCTTCTTTTGCAACATTAGCTACTGTTTCCTGAACATCCCCCGAAATGTTAGAAGAAACACTAGCAACTACCGCTTTCTGTGTAGTTTCTTTTTCAATTGTTCCGTCATCTTCAGAGAAATAATAACTCTTTCCTTCGATTTCTTCCCAACCTTTTGCTACGGTAGCGTCTTCTTTAATATACTTATCGCCATGCCATCCTGGTTCTGTTTCCATTGCATATACAGTTGCAACAACTGGGAAACAAGATGCTACACAAAGTACGGCTGCTACTTTTTTACCATTGTTTTCAACATAATTCATAGCTATTCCCCCTATTTATATCCGATGATTCAAAAATATTTTAACACAAAAAAAAAGTACATTCAACCTTTAAAAGAAAGATTGTTTGTACTTTTTAGGAAAATCCTTTTAAAAACTATTTAGTTTTTTCAATAATATCGATAAAGCTTGCTTCTTTTAAACTAGCTCCGCCAATCAATGCACCATCGATATCTGGGCAAGCCATGTATTCAACGATGTTTTCTGGTTTAACACTTCCACCATACTGAACACGTACGTTTTCAGCAGCTTCTTCACCATACATAACTTTTACCTGATCACGAACGATAGCACAGCATTTCTGAGCATCTTCTTTTGTAGCTGATTTACCAGTACCAATAGCCCAGATTGGTTCATAAGCAATAACCATGCTTCCTACGCATTTAGCGCAAAGGTCTGCCAATGATCCAGTTAACTGATCACGGATAACTTTTTCTGTTTCACCTGCATCGTACTGAGCTTCTGTTTCACCGATACAAAGAATTGGTGTGATACCAGCCTTTAATAGGCGTTTAGCTTTTTTGTTAACTGTTTCATCAGTATCACCAAACATCTGACGACGTTCAGAATGACCGATAATGCAGTATTTAATTCCGATTTCTTCTAGCATAGGAACGCTTACTTCACCCGTGAATGCTCCTGAATCTTCCCAGTGGCAGTTTTCAGCAGCAACGATCAAGTTTTTAGCATTGTCCTGAGCTGTTCTTAAATCTGTAAATGGACATCCAATTCCATAAGTAGCGTTTTCGCTTGCAGCAACTGCATCAACAGCTTCAAAGAAAGCTTTTGTTTCTGCGTTGTTTTTATTCATTTTCCAGTTTCCAACAATAATTGGTTTTCTCATAATTCGTTATCTCCTTATTTCTCGCTGATGATTGCGATACCAGGTAATGTCTTACCTTCCATATATTCTAATGAAGCTCCTCCTCCAGTTGATACGTGAGAGAACTTATCAGCATATCCTAATTGTTTAGCAGCAGCAGCTGAATCACCACCACCGATTACAGTGATTGCATCAGGAAGTTCTGAAATAGCCTGGCAAACCAATTCAGTACCTTTTGCGAATTTCTTCATTTCGAATACACCCATTGGGCCATTCCATACAACTGTTTTAGCACCAGCTAATGTTTCTTTGAACAATTCAACAGAAGCAGGACCGATATCTAGACCCATCCATCCTTCAGGAATTTCACCAGATTTGCAAACCTGAGTGTTAGCTTCTTCGCTGAATGCATCTGCGCAAACATTGTCTACAGGCAATACTAATTTATCGCCAGCTTTTTCTAAGTATTCTTTTGCAAGATCTAATTTGTCATCTTCTACCAATGATGTACCGATTGATCCGCCTTTAGCTTTCATGAATGTATAAGCCATTCCACCACCAATGATAACTTTATCAGCTTTCTTCAACAAGTTATCGATAACATCGATCTTGCTGGAAACTTTTGAACCACCGATGATCGCAACAAATGGATGAGCTGGTTCATCAACAGCTTTTCCTAACATTGTCACTTCTTTTTCTACCAAGAAGCCAAGACCGTTTTCTTTGATATTTGTTGGGATACCAACTGTAGAAGCATGAGCACGGTGTACTGAACCAAATGCATCTTCTACGAATACTTCACCAAGGCTAGCCCAGTAAGCACCTAATTCAGGATCGTTTTTGCTTTCACCTTTTTCATAACGTGTATTCTGCATTAAAACGATTTCACCCTCATTTAATGCGTTAACTGCTTCTTCCAATTCTGGTCCACGTGTAACAGGGCAGAAAGAAACTTTTGTTTCAGGAAGTAATTCCTGTAAACGTACAGCTACACATTCCAAGTTGTTTTTAGCTTTGTCTTCTTCTGTCTTTACTTTTCCAAGGTGAGACATAAGAACAACTTTCGCCTTATTTTCAACCAAGTATTTAATTGTTGGCAACGCCATTACAATACGGTTGTCATCTGTAATTACTCCGTCTTTTCTAGGTACGTTAAAATCGCAACGTACAATGACCTTTTTACCGGCAACATCAAGGTCTTTTACAGTTCTTTTAGCCATTTAAATTCCTCCTATTGTTTTTTTACGCACATTTATTATAACACTACACATTTTTATTGACTAGTTTTTCACAAGCAATTTTATCAAAGTTTAACACTTATCTTCGTATATTTTATCAATATTAAAACGAGCATCCATCAATGCTCGCCAAGAGTTGTATGATTTGATTTTTTAAACTGAACCCATTCTCTTCTCGAAACATGAAAACTATGACCATTTATCAGTTTTATTTCATGTCTAGCATGATCGATCGCAATGATCTTATCTTTATTTACGATACAGTTACGATTGATACGCCAAAATCGAGAAGATAGAATATTTTTAAGTTCAATCAAAGTACGATAAGAAAGTCGAATTCTTTTTTCATGATCTAATTCAAGATACATAAATCCTTCCTCCAAATAACAATACATCATCTTATATTCAGGAACTCGCACCAATTGACGCTCGCTCTTTAACTCATAAATCTTATGTATCTGCATTAAATTCCTTATTTTTTGTAACTTTATATAGATCTTGTCTTCAATTTGATTCTTTAATACATATCCAAGAACATTCACACCATAGGCATCTTCCATATAATTACGGTTCATTGCCAGATAAATGATATACGTAAAAGGCTGTGGATGTGAATTTATACATTTTAGACCTTTTAAACCTATCGTATCAATATCGGCCAATAAAGCATCATGATAACGACCACAATTTTGATATCCATTTAAGTCTTCATATACATCTATATCGGCAATCGAATACTCTTTCTCAATAACTCGTAACAGTTTTTTCAAAAATACAAAATGATCACACACAATAGCTAACTTCATATTTTCCCCTTAGTTGTTTTTAAATACTGTAGTGAAAATATTATATAGCTGTAAACTCTTTTTCACAAGAACATTATTTCATAGTACTGTGAAGTTTTTTATATTAAAAAACAGGCAATGCCTGTTATTTATGATAGTTACGATTATTATTGATCATAAAAGCTCGATAAATCTGTTCCAAGATCAAAACACGAGTCATTAGATGCGTAAATGTTAGATCCGATAGCTTCCATCTTAGATTAGCTCTTTGTACCAGACTTGTCGAAGGACCTAAAGATCCCGCAATTACAAATACGATGTTTGACTGCGTGCTCATCAAAGAATCCAGTTTTTGTGCAAAGCTTTCACTTGTGAACATTTCACCATGTAAATCTAATAAGACAACAAAATCATTGACCTTAATTTTTTCCAGCACTCTGGAAGCTTCTTTATCTTTTATGATTTGCATCTCTTTTTCGCGCTCAGCATGTTCATTGGATTCGTCTTTTACTTCGATCACTTCACATTTACAAAAAGCTGACAATCTTTTTAAATATTCAGCTTCCTGTAATTTCAGGGCTTTATCCTTGTTCTTGCCAATGGCAATGATCTTGATCAAAATGTTGCCTCCGCTGGATGATCCTGAGTAAGTTTTAATACTTCTTCTCTTATCTTTTTAGCAAATTCTTCATCTTTTGATTTTAAGACTTGTATCATAAGATCTGTCACTTTTTCAAATTCTTTTTCTTTAAATCCTCTTGTAGTCATAGCCGCCGCACCTAAACGAATTCCAGATGTGACAAATGGTTTTTGTGTATCATATGGAATCGTGTTTTTGTTGCAGGTGATTCCAGCAAGATCCAACAATCTTTCCGCTTCTTTTCCTGTCATGCCAATACTGCCTAATACATCCACCAGCAACAAGTGATTATCACTGCCACCTGAAACAAGACGGAAACCAGCTTCTTTAAATCCTTTGCACATCACCTGCACATTTTTTAGAGTCTGTTCCATATATGATTTGAATTCAGGTTGGCTTGCCTCATATAAACAGACACCTTTAGCTGCGATCACATGTTCTAAAGGACCTCCCTGCATTCCCGGAAATACTTTTGAATCCAATTTTTTGGCAAACTCTTCTTTGCAGAAAACCATACCTCCACGCGGACCTCGAAGAGTCTTATGAGTCGTCGTTGTCACAAAATCAGCATATGGAATTGGGCTTGGATGAAGACCTGTTGCCACCAAACCTGCAATATGCGCCATATCCACCATTAAATAAGCATTCACTTTCTTGGCAATCTCACTAAACCTTTTAAAATCGATGATTCTAGGATAAGCACTTGCCCCAGCCACGATTAACTTAGGTTGTGTTTTAATTGCCAATTCTTCAAGCGCGTCATAATCGATCAATTCTGTTTCAGGATCTACATTATATGCGACAAACTTATAAAGCGTTCCTGAAAAGTTCAAAGGATGTCCATGTGTTAAATGCCCACCGGCAGCCAGATCCATCCCCAGCACAACATCCCCTGGTTGCAACAAGGTATTATAAACAGCCATATTAGCCTGTGAACCTGAATGAGGCTGTACATTGGCATGCTCTGCCTTAAATAGTTCTTTAGCACGCTGGCGTGTCAAATCTTCAGCCTGATCCACATAAACACATCCACCATAATATCTTTTGCCTGGATACCCTTCTGCGTATTTGTTGGTCAAAACACTTCCCTGTGCTTCTCTTACTTCTTTTGAAACAAAATTTTCACTGGCAATCAGCTCTACATTTTGTTTTTGTCTTTTTGCTTCCTTATCTATAATAGAAAACATTGCTGTATCTCTCATGCTTTTTCCTCCTGTTTTCTAGTATTCTATCACTTCAAGGTCATTTGACAAAGAAGGATCTTCTGCAAGTTGTTCAAGAACATTACCCTGCAGATCACTTAAATACCATGTTCCATCTTGATTCAGCCCTAAATAATACGTTGTTGTCTCTTCTTTTCTTTGAACCAATACAACATCATTGTATTCTAGATTTACACTGGTCTTTGTTTTAGTATCATAAGATAGATATCCTTGATCATTATGAATAACTATATAATTAGACATTGTATAGATCACATCATCAATATTCTCAATAACCACATTATCATTTTCATCAATCAGTGATCCATCTTTGATCGTAAATCCATTTAAGAATGGTTCATTCAACTGATTCATAGTTTTATCTGTGTCGATATCCAATGGCTCTACTTGTTTTGTATCATCTGGCTCACTATCCCCTTCAATATTTTGCATAAAAAGTGTTAAAGCACCAGATACCGCAATAACTACAATAATAAAGATTGCTCGATAAACTTTTGATTGTTTTGAAGATACAAGATATGCATTTTGAAACTTCTCCACTTTCTTTTTAGCCTGAATAAATCCATGCTCATCCAGCAGTTTCAACATAACTTGAAACTCTTCATAAGTTCCAATGAATGTTTTTTTGATCAAGGCCTTCTCTAATTTTCCACAAAATATCGGATCGCTTTTATATGTTTGTACCAGTGAATTTTCAAATAAATCTTTCAACGTTGTTGCATCGATCTTTTTTGGCAAGCTTGAAACGATGTTTTCCACGACATATTGATTATTATCAGTCTTGTTTGTTTCTTTGGTTTCCTGAAATAATTCCTTGCTTCTTGGAATTGGAGGAACATTTGATTCAATTGGATCTACATCAAACTCTAAATGTGTTTCCGGCTTAGTTTCAGGTTTAACCTTTACGGGTTCTTCTTGATGAACCGGATTGCCTTTAGCGTATTCCAAAGCTTTTTGATACGCTTCCTGTAATTGTTCGAACTGTTCTGGGTGGGTTTCTGGATGATATACTTTTGCCATTTTCGCATAGGCTTTTTTGATTTCTTTCTTGTTTTGTGTTGGTTCAATTCCTAAAATTGTCCAAATCGTCATGATAACATACCTTCATTTTCATCTTCTTCATTCTTAAAAATGTCCATGTTTTCATAAATACGATTTAAATCATAACGATCCAGCAAACGATCCATTTCTTCTATCAATAAAGCCTTCTTTTTGATATTATTCGTATTTCTTTCATACAATTTGATAAAGCGCAAAACCATATCACGAAGCCAGTCCTGACCTTGGGCATCCATTTCCATATATATACGTTTAGCTTTTTCTAAGACCATTTCGTATTCTGAATTTTTATTCAGCTGTAAAGATACATTCTTGATTGAATCTAACTGTTTGGTTGAAGTTACCTTCTCAAAATCACTGCTCTGCCCAACTTGAAAAATATATTTTTCATTTGTGGACAAGATATGGATCTCCACATACAACATCGAATTGATATCATAAGTATACGTTAGAGCAAACTGTTCATGTACCTGATGGTTTATTGGAATATCAATGCTTGTTTTTCCTAACTGCAAATTATCCTTGGCATACATGGATTCTCCCTGAAACACTTCAACGTCCAGCTTCTTTTGACCAAGCCTAGCTGTCTGCAGCATGACCGTTTTACTACAAGGAAGCACACTGTTTCTTTCAATGATTACTTTCGATAACAGTTTGTCAGGCTCAACATCATTGATCACTGCCGTAGATAACGAGAATGGGCAAATATCGGTCACGACCATATCTTTGATGCTCTCGCTGCGTTGTTTGATTCCTATATATTTGCCTAACCCCATTGCGACAAGCTGATCAAAGTCACGTGTCTGTTCAATAGGAATGCTCAACAAATCAGATAAATACTCCTGCACCAGTGGCATTTTAGAAGAACCGCCAACCAAGATCAAGCTATCTAGTTCATCCGCTGTAAAGCCACTGTCCTTTACTGCTTTTGCGATCACGATCTTGGCATTTTCTAGAATCGGCAAACATATTTCTTTTAGTTTTTCCTTAGTAAAAGTATATTCATACATTTTATCTTTTATTGATAATTTCATTATGGCTTGATCATGATCTGATAAATAAATCTTGCAACGCTCAGCTGCCATCATCAAGCTTGCCTTGATAGAATCATTCAATTTTTCAAAAACAAGATTATTTTTGGCACAGAAATAATATGCGATTGCACGATCAAAATCACTGCCCCCTAGATGATTATTGCCACAAATTGAAGTGATGCTGACGACATTTTCAAAACAATCAACAACCGATACATCCAAAGTTCCACCACCAAAATCATATACAACAAAGGTTTCATAGTCCGGCATATCGTGACAGGCTATAGCGGCAGCACTTGGTTCATTGATCAAACGATCCAATTTGATTCCTAAAATACTTCCAATTTCTTTTGTCGCCTTTCTTTGGCGCGCATTGAAATACGCTGGAACACTGACAATAACTTCTTCCACTTTCTCATTTAAATATACTTCAGCATCATATATCAATTGTTTTACCACAAAGCTTGAAAGTTGTGATGGAGTAAATTTTTTATTATCTAATTCATAAAGCTTATTAGTACCCATCGCACGTTTAAAAAGACTGGCTGTATGTGCAGGATCACTGACAAGTCTCTGTCTAGCAATTTTCCCTACGATTACTTCGTCATCTTTGATCCAGACAGCACTTGGTGTCAAATATTCATTAAAGGCATTAGGAATTAGTTCCACTTTATTATTTCTATACGTTACACAAAGACTGTTCGTTGTTCCTAAATCAATTCCTATTACGGCCATAATATTCACTTCCCTTCTTGTTTACGATATAACTAATGATCAAGGCAATTAAAAAACCTCCTAAAACATCACTTGGATAATGAACGCCTAAATATAACCTTGAAAATCCAATCAAAGCCGCAATCAACACAAAGATCCAGCTGTATTTTTTATCCAACTGCCAAAAACAGATCAAAGCAACCGAAAATGCAGCTGACGTATGACCCGATGGAAAAGAATAATCCCAAGGTTTATGTCCTATATAAATCAAAAAATCCACTAAATCATAGGGTCTGGTTCGCATAAAAAGAGGTTTCATAAACACATTCACAACTAACGCACATGCGCAAAATGATACGAACGCTATGATACCGACCTTTCTTGTTTTCTTATTGATCAATAAAACGATGATAAGCAATATCCAAAACCATCCATAATTTGATAAAGAAGTAATAAATGTAAAAAATCTTGTCAGAAAATCATTTCTTAAGTTTTCCTGGATCCAATGGTTGATCGCCAGATCAAGATTTGTTATCCAATTTAATATATTCATATCTCAACTATACGAAAGATTAATTAAAAAGGCAAAGAAATATTACATTGATTGACGAAACCCAAAAAATTAGCTAGGATTTAGCTATGCCAAAGATACAATTTGATATTGAAAACACTATAGAAATTAAAAAAAGCAAATTCATAACCTATCTTCATCGTACAAGCGATGAAGAAGAGGCAAAAGAATATATTCGTCAAATCAAAAAAATGCATCCTAATGCCACACACCACTGTACCGCAATGATCATCGGTTCTATCATGCGCTCTAACGATGATGGTGAACCAAGTCAAACTGCTGGTCATCCTATGTTAAATGTTTTGATGCAAAAAGAGATGCAAGATATCCTTGTTGTAGTAGTCCGCTATTTTGGTGGCATCAAATTAGGTACTGGCGGATTAGTTAGAGCCTACTCTTCCAGTGTCAGCGAAGCATTGGATAAAAGCGTACTAGTTGAAGAAACAATGTTTGATGAATACGAAATTGAATTCAATTATTCACTTATAGGTAAATTAGATCACTATTTTGCCACACATGGTATCCACATTAGTTTAAAAGATTATGCCGAAAATGTAATCTATCATTATTTAAGTACAGAAGATATTTCCAAAGATTTAAAAGAAATCTCGGGTGGAGTGATTGAACCGAAATGGATCAACAAACAATCTATGGAAAAAGTCATTTAGCCAAGATATTCTTATGTTATACTTTAAGAGGTGATCAACATGAATCTATTCTTTTATTTTATTGTCATATTGATAATTTTTATCTTGATTGGATATATTCTGCCTTTTTTGGCACCAATCTTACTTTTCTTCTTGGTTTTAGGTGTATTAAGAAGTTTTTTTCAAGGACGCAAACATTATGATGACTATGAAGATAATACATATTATGAAGACATTCACAATCAATCGGACTACACCTATACAAATCCACCAAAACACGATGCAATTGATGTCGAATACACTGAACATGAAGATGATGGAGATGCACAATGATTTGTCAAAACGCAATCGGCTACCATAATGAAATTCAAGAGCTGTTAAAAAAATCAATGTTAAATATGAGTGATGCGCAGATCCGGGCATGGATGGAACATGAATTCAAACCCGAAACTATGTTCTGTTATTGGCAGGATGGTCGTTTGACTTCTTGTCTTCAGACCAAACGAAGGATCCTATCTTTCAAACACCAGAAGATCGCCGTTGCAACCATATCCCTTGCAGCTACACTTCCCGATTATCGTCAACGCGATCAGTTTGGACAGTTGTTAGAGGCTTTTTTGGAACAATCCAGTCATAATGAACTCTTAACAATGGTATATACAAATTTTCCTAAACTTTTTGAAAACCGAAGTTTTTCTTGTATATCAAAAACAAAATACTATTGGATCCCTGCCGATAAATGCAATCAGGGAAATGATAAAAACATTCGTTTTTACCATCCAAATATCGATCTCTATCCATTGTATCTTGAATTCATGTCCCACTTTGATGGAAGTATCATTCTTTCAAAAAAAGACTTTGAAGACCAAATACACTATGCAATTGACTGCAAGAAAAAAGTAGCCCTCATGATGCATGGTGAAAAGCCCCATGGTTTTGCGATCTATAAAGTTTTAAACAATCATGTTAAAATTGATGTCCTGGTTTATCTAGATTCCAACGCAATCTTAGATTTATTACGATATTTGGCAATTCGAAACGATGCCATTTCCTTTGTTGTTTCAATGGATGAAAGAATCGAAAAATTATTCCCATTTGATATTCCTCGTAATCAAGGAACGATCTTAGCCCGATTGAACAACTACAAACTATTTTCCAAGTGGACCAAAGAAGATGTTCGTAACGCAAACCAGGCCTTTGAACTTATTCAAGAACCTATGTGGAATCATTTTATCGAATAGTCTTGACTACTATACCCCCCCCCCGAGCTAAAATGAAATCATATCATATTTATTTTCATATAAATATGATATGATTTCTTCAAAAGTGTCTGTTGTTTTACAGACAGGGAGGGTTTTTTTATGATTGAAATCAATCACGTATCAAAAACATTTGGAACTAAAAAAGCAGTTGATGACATCACTGTCACAATTCCTACTGGATGTATAACCGGCTTCATAGGTCCAAATGGGGCTGGCAAAACGACTTCTATCCACATGATGACAGGAGTTTTACAACCTGATACAGGATCAATAAAACTAAATGGAAAAGATATAACTAAGGATCCAATTGAAGCTAAAAGAGAATTCGGTTTGGTTCCTGACAGTCCAGATTTATTTTTGCGTTTATCCGGCCTTGAATATATTAACTTTATGGCCGATCTTTACCATATCGATACAGCAACAAGAAATGCTCGCATAAAAGCTTTAGCCGGACAATTTGAAATTCAAGATGCTTTAAATGATCGTATGTCAAGTTATTCACATGGTATGCGACAAAAAGCTATCTTGATCGCAACTTTGGTCACAGATCCTAATATTTGGATCTTAGATGAACCAATGACTGGTCTAGATCCTGCCAGTTCATACTTGTTAAAAGAAAAAATGAAAGAACACGCCCGCCAGGGAAATACTGTTATTTTTTCAACACATGTCTTAGAAGTTGCAGAAAAATTATGCGACAAAATCATCATTATTGATCACGGAAAGATTCGCTATGATGGTACATTGGAAGCTTTAAAGGCTCAGTATCCTGAAAAAGAAAGTTTGGAAGATGTTTTCTTAGAGGTTACAAGACATGCATGATTTTATTACTTTAAGCAAGCTATTATTCAAATCAAATTATAAGCTTGATCTACATTCTAAAAAAGGAAAGCAATCATTAATCGTAGGTTTTGTGGTTTTTCTATGCCTTCTTCCTTCTCTAGGAATGTTTTACATGCTGTTTCATTCTGCATTTTCCACTTTAAATTTAGATCTTTTGATATTACAACTTGGTTTTAGTGTTATTGGATTTTTAGTTTTGTGGATTGCATTGTTCATGTTTCCATCTGTATTTTATTTTTCCAATGACCTTACTCATCTTTTAGTACTACCTGTTTCTCCAACGATGATCATATTTTCCAAATTTATCATCGTTTATATCTCATTATTTTTAACCAGCTTATTAGTTACTGCTCCTATGTTAGCAGCATACATCATTGCCGGAGCAAAGATTTCACAGATACTTATGTTTATATTACAATTACCTTTAATTTCTTTAGCTCCTGCATTTATGGTTGGAATATTCTGGATCATTGTGCTTCGTTTTATACCTTTTTTCCAGAACAAAGATCGTTTTAATCTAATCACAGGTGTAATATCTATCGTTATTGCCGTTGGAATCGGAGCTGCTTCCGGATTCATGAGTGGAACATCTGTCGAAGATCCTGCCGCCTTGATCTCAATGCTTCAAAACAATCCAGAAACTTTATCTTTATTGACCCAGATTTTCTTTAATGTTCCTTTTGCCTCAAAAGCAATTGTTAATTTATCTATTATAGATTTGTTTATTCATATCATTATAGTTATCATTACAGGCGGATTGTTCTACCTATGCTCAAAATACTTATATCTGATTTCTGCAACCAGTGTAAAAGGATCTCCTTCCAAGAAAAAAATCAAGTTAAAGAGTATCCATCAAACCAGTCCATTTTTCAGTTATTTTAAAACTGACTTCTATAAACTAGTTCGTACGCCTGCCTACTTTTCAAACTGCGTATTATCCGGCTTAGTAGCTCCGATTATCATGGTTGTTGTATTTATGGCATTACCTGATATAGAAGAGGCCAAAGCCGCCTTAGCCCAAATAGATATCACAAAGCTGATTAACCTACCTCTATATTTATATTTAGGCGGTATGATCGTTGGATTCTTTTTCGGCTCTTTAAATGGAATAAGTGCTACATCATTTTCACGTGAAGGAAAAAACATTCCATTTATGTTGTACATACCTTTAGATTTTTCTAAACAACTGGCTGCTAAAGTATCCTTAGGCATCTTCTTTTCACTCTTATCATGTATCTTATTATTGATACCAGTGCACATGTTGTTACCTTATCCAATCTATTATGATGCTGCCTTTGTGATTGGAGCTTTATTGGCAAGTTTAGTCGTTAATTTTTTGGCACTTTTGATTGATGGAATTCATCCAAAAATCAACTGGGAAGATGAAACAAGTGCTATCAAGAACAACTTAAATGTTGTATTCGAGTTTCTAGCAAGCTGGGCCATCGTGGTCATCCTTTGTGTTCCATTCTTCTTATTTGATATATTTAGTTATTTAATTTATTATACAATTTTTGTTTCCATCGTCTTTGTGATCTTGATCGCAATCATGTATATCTTTGGACCAAAGATCATTCTTCGCTCCTTAAAAAAAGGTTCATAGACAAAAAGCATGTCTTTTAATTGAGACATGCCTTTTTAATGTGTTTCTTTATACTCTTTATAAGTTGTGATTTCAATTGTATTGATCACAGCGGTGATATCTGTATCTTCTAAATCAGCAATTGCATCTACAACATCCATACCAGAAATCACCTGACCAAACACTGTATGAACTTGATCAAGCCATGGTGTTCCACCTACTTCATGATATTTTTCTTCTGCCAAAGTTGGCCATCCATTCAATTCCTTATCCATTGTACTGGCTTGAACGATAAAGAACTGACTGCCATTAGTATCTTCACCGGAATTTGCCATTGAGACAGCTCCTCTAAAATTATATAATTCATAACTGAATTCATCTTCAAAAGGTTCTCCCCAAATACTTTCACCACCGGAACCAGTCCCTGTTGGATCACCAGTCTGGATCATAAAATCATCAATGACGCGATGAAATGTCACACCATTATAATATCCCTCTTTGGCATGGGTCACAAAATTTTCAACAGCCTTAGGCGCTTGATCTGCGAATAATACAAAATCAATTTCTCCCTGATCTGTATTCATGATTGCCACCTGCATATCATCTGGATATGAATCTTGAAACTGGATCAAGGAATCTAGTTCAGGAATTTGTGTAGTTTCATCTGTCGTATTTTCTGTTTGGGGTTCGCTCTGTGTACTTGAACAACCCACTAAAGCTAAGCTCAATACTAGAGCACTGGCGATTTTTGTATATAATTTCATTTTAATTTCCTTTCTATGTCTTCGATATTTTAACATAGATTGAAAAGATAAAAAAATTATGTTTATATATTTTTAGACTAGGAGGTTTTATATGTATACAGATAGCCATTGTCATATCACAGAAGATCGATTATATGAAAGAATCGATGAAGTTTTAAAAAACATGCACGAAGTTTCCAACTGCATGATCATGTGTACAAACGAAACAGAATTCAAAAGAGCATTAGCACTTAAAGAAACACGCCCTCATTTTAAAATCGCCTTTGGATGGTTTCCTCAAGATGCCAAAGACATTACCGAAAAACACATGCAAATCTTACAAAAGGCAATTGATTCAAATCAGATAGATTGTCTAGGTGAAATAGGTTTGGATTATTACTGGGATAAATCATTTATCGATGAACAAAAAGTGCTTTTTATCAAACAAATTCAAATGGCCAATCACGCCAATCTTCCTATATCCATCCATATGCGTGAAGCAACTAAAGACTGCCTGGATATCTTAAGAGAACACGCAAAGACCAAGGTCATCTTCCATTGTTTTTCCGGAAGCAAGGAAACAATGAAAGAATGTTTAAAAATGGGCGCTTATATATCTTTTGCAGGCCCAATCACTTTTAAAAACAATCGTCAAGGTGTTGAATGCGCAACACTTTGTCCTCTAGACAGGATCTTAACTGAAACCGACTCCCCTTATCTAACACCGGTCCCTTATCGCGGTAAAACAAATGAACCCAAATATGTTGAGTTCACGACAAAAAAAATCTGCGAGCTAAAAGAGATCGATGTCGAAACTCTCTGCGCACAGATTTCTAATAATTTTCAATCTTTATTCAAAGAAGCATAATCATTTGGCTTATTGCCTATGATGATCTTATCCTCTTGAATGACGATTGGACGCTTGACTAACATCCCATCTGAAGCCAGCAAATCAATTAACTGCTCCTGGGTGTAGGTCTTGCGTTTTTCTTTTACATTTAATTCACGATAAAGCATGCCGCTGGTATTGAATAACTTATCGATAGAAACTCCTTTATCGATCCAACTTTGAATTTCTTCTTTTGTTGGATTTTCTTCTTTGATATTTCTATATTCAGCTTCAATTCCTAGATCACAAAGCGCGGCATATGCTTTCTTGCACGTCGTGCATTTTGGATATCCAATAAATAGTGTTTTCATATGATCTTATTCAAAAGCATGTGATAACGCATCAGACATAGAGGAATTATGTTCTACCGCACTAATTACAGCTGCAATCAATGGTGCTACTGAAAGAACAACCATTTCTGGGTATTCCTTTTGTTTTTCTGTCTGATCAATCGTATTCGTACAAATAAATCCGGCAAGTCCGGCATTTTTCAAACGTTCAATTGCAGGACCTGAAAGAATACCATGAGTACAACAAGCGTATACTGCTGTAGCTCCTTTAGCCTTTAACATATCAATACCAGATACCAAAGTACCTGCTGTATCAACCATATCATCAATAATAACTGCTACTTTCCCATTTACATCTCCAAGCAAATTCATCGCAACAGCTACATTTGGTTTAGGACGACGCTTATCAATGATCGCAACTGGTGCATTTAAGCTTTCTGCCAAGTTACGAGCACGTACTGTTCCTCCATGATCTGGAGATACAACAACGATATCTTTTACATCTAGGCCTTCTTTATGTTTAAAGTAATCTGCAATCAATCCTAAAGAAGTAATATCATCAGTAGGAATATCAAAATATCCCTGAATCTGTGTTGCGTGAAGATCCATTGTTACAACGCGATTTGCTCCTGCGCTTTCCAATAAATTTGCGACCAATTTAGACGTAATAGGCTGACGAGGTTTTGCCTTACGGTCCTGACGAGCATATCCATAATAAGGAATAATACAGTTAACGGTTGCAGCACTGGCACGTTTACATGCATCGATACCAATTAACAATTCCATTAAGTTTTCATTTACTGGTTTGTTTGTGCTCTGCACAAAATATACATGCTTTCCTCGTACAGATTCTCCTAATTCAACTAAGATTTCACCATCGGCAAAATGTTTTACTTCACACTTCCCCAATGGTAAATTCAATTCCTTACAAATTTCTTTTGCGAGTCCTACGCTTGATGATAATGCGAATACAATTGTGTTGTTCATGTTTTGTCCTTCCCTCTACTTGTTTTTATATTGTGTACCATAACCTTCTTTGTTGGATTGACGATTTCTTGCGATTCCCATATCGCCATCTTCTACATCATCCGTTATCGTACTGCCGGCTGCTAACAGAGCATTTTCCCCGATCGTAACCGGTGCAATCAAGTTTACATTAGATCCGATGAAAGCCCCATCTTTGATCGTTGTTCTAAACTTGTTCTTGCCATCATAATTTACTGTGACAACGCCACAACCAAAATTAACATTTTTACCAACATCACTATCTCCAACATATGTTAAATGAGCACATTTTGAGCCATCACCAAAATTTGTGTTCTTGAATTCAACAAAGTTACCTATACGACAGTGTTTCCCTACATGAGTATTGTTTCTTAAATGAGACATTGGTCCAATTGTGGTATATTCATCCACGCTTGAATCTTGGATCTTGCTGGAATCAATCGTTACATGATCTTTGATAACGGCATTATTTAAATAAGAACCACCTAAAATTTCAACATGATCTCCAATTACCGTTTTACCTAAAATTTCTACATTTGGATGAATGATTACATCATGTCCAATCTTTACATCTTTACCAATCACTGTGCGCTCTGGATCAACAATCTGAACACCATTGGCCATCCAGCAACGGTTGATCTTATTTCTCATCCATATATATGCTTTATTTAATTCCAGACAGTCATTGATTCCCATTACTTCATCTCGATCTTCAATTGGAAGTCCTTTGATCTTCATTCCTTTTGAGGAAAGAATGGAGACTATATCTGTCAAATAATACTCGTGCTGAGCATTATTTGTTTTTAATTCATTGATGTTTTCAAACAATACATCATTCTTGAAGCAATACATACCTGCATTGATTTCACGAATATTCTTTTGTTCTTCTGTACAATCTTTTGCCTCTACAATAGAGATAACATCATTATTTTCATTACGAACGATACGTCCATAATGAGCTCCGTCTTCAAGTACGGCTGTTAATAATGTCCCAGCTGCATCTTCATTTTCTTTAAACAGCCTTTCTAAGGTTTCCGGTTGGATACATGGACCATCTCCATTAATGATCAATGTATCTCCTTTAGCATCTTTCAAACATTGGCATTGCATGACTGCATGTCCTGTTCCTAATTGAGTTTCCTGCATTGCAAATTCTACATCTGGATATGCATCCTTGATCGTCTGTGCCTGATATCCAACCACAACAACGATACGGTCAACATGCACTGCTTTCAATGCATCAATAATATACCCTAACATCGGACGGTCAATGATCGTATGCATCACCTTACTGGCATCTGATTTCATACGAGTTCCTTTACCCGCCGCTAGTATGATAGCGTTACGCATTTTTTCACCTGGCTTTCTTATACCCTATACTATTCTAACAAAAAATAGCAGTCATTAAAATAACAATCCAAAGAAAATCTTAAACCTAGTCCTCTCCATAATCAGTTATTCCTTCTCCTACATTTGGCACATAATGTGAGTACACCATATCTATACCAAACAACATAAGCAAGAAGACACACATGACTCGTAACATCATTGGTTTTATCTTGGCAATCATATTATCAAATACTGGAGCCAAAACATAAATAAAAGCCATACCGCCTATACCAAATACACAAAGCCCCTCAGCACATATTCTTCCATCTAGATTCAAGAAATATCCACTATAATCCCACCATTTCAACCCGGTATTCATTTCCATGACATAAGAGGTAGTGTATTCCAAAAAACCACATAACACAAAAATCAAAATAAAACAAAGGTATGGTTTATCTCGAAACTTCTTCAACAAAGTTAAAATAAGAATTCCTCCAGAACCATATATTGGAAGCCAAGGGCCATGCATAGCTCCACGATTAACAAACACTCCATCTGTTATCAAATGTAAACTAACTTCCCATAACCATCCGATGCAGGAAAAAATAAAAAACATCAAAATCAACGACCAAATTGTATAATCTCTAGCTGGATCCAGTCGAGAAAGAATAACTCGTTTATTTTCTTCAGGAATAGTAAATAAGCGTGTAGGATATTGATTCCCTTCTGCCTCTTCCTTGATTGATGCATATTCCAAAGCTTTGTGACTTTCTTTTTGATATTCTCGTTCTGCTTTTCCTTCTTTAAAAAGAATTCCAAAATAATTTGCGAAAAATCCTCTAATTCCCGGTAGCGGTTTAACATTCAGATCCTTATTTTTAATTTCTGGATATGCTTCTTTTAAAGTTTCTTCACTAGCTTTAGCATATAAATACATATCGTTTAAACATTCAGAATAAACTAGATTTTCTGCTTTAGCTTTTTCTCTTAAATGAACATATACTTCACAAAATATCATCATTTTATACGGATTGCTAAAGAATGCTGCCGACAATCCAAGCGTACAAGAAGAAAGAATGGTCCAACCCAACATTGAAACATCTATTTTAAAGCACTCCCATTTATGGCCATTCATCATTTTTCTTGATAACGTGATTGCCTCTAAAGCTTTTATATCTGGATTCTCAGCCACAATAAACGGTACCATCAAGTAGGAATAATGTTTGACAAAAGCACCTACGATTGTCAACGACCATAAGGTATATAATACATATCGAACAAACATAATAAAACTTGCTCTTGTCCACCGTTTTACCCTGCTTAAAAACATAAAACGTTCAAATGGTATTTTTTGATATGTTCTAGATTCCAAAAACATTCTTCTTAGCACGACAGCATATGTATTTTGAACATAAAACCAAAACATTAAAAAAACAAACAAGCCTAATAGAATCAATAGTAAAACAGCCAAACTTTCTGAACCGACCATTGAATTGACTGCAGCCACCATAGACAAAAAAATAGACCCTGACGTTATAGAGTTGATCAAAGCTGCAAACACGCCTCTTGATCTTCCAAATGCAGGATTTTTAACAGATGATATTTCTTTTTGTTTTATTTCATCTGCCATTTTTTCACCCGCATCTAAATTGTCATCGAAAATGTCTTGTAACACTTTTGAAGTACTCAAATCTGATGGTAAAGCTGTCATTTCTTCATTAATTGCTTCATTATTTTGCGAAAAGATCCAGCTAAGCGTACCACCAAATTCTGAAGTTATCATTGCTGAAACGAGACATATAGCTACCAAAAATCCAAAATGCTTTTTCATCAGCATTTTAGCTTGTTTTTTAATTTTCTTTCTATCCATGTTCTTCCCTCTCTTATATCTGTCTTTAGATAATAACATAGAGTCGTCCAAATAAGAAAAAATCTTTCCGGTTACCCAGAAAGATTTTATTAATCATCTAAATTATCTAATTCTTTTTGAAGCTGCTGCAACTGTGAATTAATAGAATCATATTTACTTTGTGCATCATTCACCGCACTTTGTGCGCTGTCTACTTCACTTTTGGCCTGAGTTTGCTCACTTTGTGCATTTGTTAATGTTTGTTCTGCAGAAGATAACTTACTTTTTAGATCTGAAATTTGGGATTCATTTGATGAAATTTGAGAATTGATACTCTCGATTTGTGCCCATAATTCATCTCTTTGAGGATCATCGATAGGCAAATTCAAATACTGAGTATAAATTTCATTTTTCTGAGTTGTAAGATTAGTATTCTGAGTTGTAAGATTATTTATTTCCGTATTGCAAGTAGTAATATCAGATTGTGCTGAGCTGATACTTTGTGTAGCTCCATTCAATTTTGAATTAGCTGAATCTAATTTAGATTTTGCATCATCCAAAGCTTGTTTCGCATCAGCCAGATCATCTTCTAAATTACTGATCTGCTCTTTTAACTTTGCTTTTTGTTGAGCTACTTCAGTATTGTTATTAGAAGCGTCCGCTTTATCCTTAGCGTCTGATTTGACCTGTGCCAACAGCTCATCAAATGTTTTTCCTGTTTTTGATTTCAACACTTTATTGATTTCACTTTGTTGTTCATCGCTCAATCGATTAAACATTGTTTCAAAATCAATGATATCGGCTTTTTCATCATCCGTTAAGGAATCATAATCGTCAGCCCACGCCAGAATTTCTTCATAGTTTTGTTTTTGTTCTTCTTCTGAAATCTGGTCATCGCTTCCTAAACCACCAATCAAATTAATAACACCAAAAATAGCAACTCCCGCTAAAATGACCGCAATGACTCCTGCAACGATAATTGCAATTTTTTTTGTATCCTGATTTGATTTTCTGGCACTCCCTCGATGAACTTCACGTTTTAATCTAGGACCTTTATCTTCCTCCAACAAAGACTGGATCTCATCATCATTGATGACAACGGTCTTATTGGTATCTGTGGTTTCCGGATCAATTTGATCTTTATCCCACATCATGGTCTTTGTTTGTGAACCATCTTCCTCATATTCTTCATCTTCAAATTCAGAATCATCGATTGGATCAATGATCTGTGTAAGATCCATTTCTTCGGTATTTCTTCTATTAAAATCTTGAGAGTTCTTTCTAGCTCTTTCGATACGTGACTGTCTTTCTTTCTCCTGTGTGAAATTCTCCATCTTTTCTTCCAAAGTATCTTCTACTTCAAAAGAATCTAATAATTGAGATATTTCATCTTGACTCTTTGAATGCTTTTGACTCATAAGAATCCCCCTTTGGCCTAATTTTACCAAAATGTATGCTTTTTTTCTACCTGTTCATAGGGCTTATTTTCTTTGATCCATAAAGAATGTGCCGCAATCACAAAAACTGCAGACGGTTTTAACAATTCACAAGACCTATGTAATGTTGCTCCTGTGGTAAGAACATCATCGACCAAAAGAATATTTTTTAAGGCTATGGGATATATATTTTTTCTTTGAATGATTTTTTCTATCTGTGCCCTTTCTTTTTTTGAATGTTTGCTTTGTTTAAAGTCAAGTGCTTTATATAAAGGAAAATATATCTTTATATTTATGCTGTTAAAAATTTCTTCCAAAGGTAAAAAGCCTCTCTGGAAGTATTTTTTATCCGAGCTGCAGACACCACACACCATATATTTCTTCATTGTTTTTTGAAATTGATCTTTATAAAGATGTAAAAAGGATGGAGCTAAGACAATATCTCTTTGTTCCTTATAGCGAAAAAAGAAACTTTCTAAATTTTCATCATATTCATATAAAACATGATAGTTTATACCATTAATATTATATATTTTCTTATGTTCTAACCACTTAGATCGACAACTGCTGCACAACACATCATCATTTAAAAACATACGAGTAAATGTGGTTTCTTCATCAAGGGGCCTTAAACAGTCGAGGCAGAAGCATTCATCTGGCAAAGCTGATCGACACATTCTTTGATTGCCTGATTTTTTTGAAAACATAAGCACACTCCCTTTCCTGTCGGATCATCAAAACTTCTTCCTACTCTACCAAATATTTGAATCAAGCTTGCACTGGTAAATACCGCATGATCTGCCTGGCATACAATTACCTGCACGCTTGGTACCGTGATACCTCTTTCTAAAAGTGTCGTACAAACCAGTACGTCTAATCCTTTTTGTCGAAATTGATCTAAGATCTCATCTTTTTCTTTCGTTTGCGAATGTATCATAGAAGATTGAAAAAAGAGTTTTAAGATCGTATTTAACCATATGCAATCTTGTCTTCTAGGCACAAAGACCAACACTTGTTTTGACTGCCTTATCCAACTGTAACAACAACCTATGATCATGAGCACCTGAAAAAATAAATTACACTCATACACTTTTGGTACCACCAGAGGATGTTTATGAGGCCTTTCAAATAACGTGACCATCTCCATTTCTTTTTGTTTGATCTTTTGTAGACTTTCTTCATCTGGCGTAGCGCTCAACAAAACTCTTTGACCTTTACAGGCTCTTCTAGTAATTGTCTGCAGCACATCATTTCCAACATAGGGAAACGCATCAACTTCATCCATGATCAAAAGATCAAAGCCATCTGGATAGCGATATAGTTGATGCATGGTACAAACAATAATATCCCCGTCTGTAATCGTTGTATATCCTTGTGTTACCTCTACAACATGTAACGTTGGAAATGCCTGACGTAATCTTTGGGCAATTTCTAGAACTACCTGTCTTCGACTAATCGCAAATCCCACTTTCTTTCCTTGCGATAAGTAAAAACAAATACATTCAAAAACTGATTCGGTCTTACCGGCTCCAGTTGCCGCATATACAAATACATCTTTCTTTTGTTTCAGATATTCTACGATCTTGTGTGAGATTGCCTTTTGTTTATCCGTCAGTTCATATTTTAACTGCGGGCTTACTTCAATAACTCGTGTAGATAAATGACAGCTCTCCTTTCTTACATATGCATCCATTCTTCCAAAGGCAACACATTTACGACAATAGTACACACCTTTATCATAGGCAAAATATCGTTCATCTTCATTTCCACATTGATAACATTTCATATTTTCTATTACACTCGATTTTGATGAAACGACAAAAAAAGTCTGGATTTGATATGATCCCACTAAAGTAGACACACGAAATAAACAAACGTGTATCTATGGAG